>AUXO014672924.1_pt1 | contig 28590 bp, 19 predicted proteins | sample 768731 | NCBI WGS metagenome assembly AUXO01 (sample SAMN02715735, study PRJNA202380) | gut metagenome | biome: sheep rumen | host: Ovis aries | place: New Zealand: Palmerston North
TATATTTCCATGTCTGTATATTGACTGATGTCTATATCTTGTAGATTTCCATTGCTGTTGTCTACAGCGTTTGCAGAAAAATAAAGGATTATCTTTTCTATTCTAAATGTTGCATCTTTATTATTCTCAGCAAATCTTGAAGACGTTTCTGAATATATTCTCTTATTAACTTCAACATTGTATATGAAATTATAAGCAAAGATACTAATTATAAGTAAAATAATATCAATTAGTATCAATAGCTTAGGTCTTCTAATTAACTTTTCAAACATTATTTCTTTCCTTTGTATTATTTTAGTTTATCGTACAATGTTTCCATTGTTCTATATACTTTACTTGCCCAGTTAGGATCACTTGCATATCTTATATTAACAGCTTCAACTGTATTACCATTATAGTAGCTACCTACTGCTGTTTCTCCATCATAAATTGGAGTTCCTGATGGATTTAAGTAATATTTTACTAATACTTTTGCTACAAGTTCTATACCATATCTATAGCTTTCAAAAGAATATGATGACTCGAATGCTGATGCATCATATGATCCATATCCAAATAGGTTCTTTTTTTGTTGAGCAATTGTTGATTTGCCCCAATTACTTTCGTGAATTCCTATTGAAGCTAAGAAGATTCCATTTATATTATATGCTTGCTCTATTTCATAGAAGAATTCAGCATTGTTTTCGAAGATTTTTTCAGTATCCTGACTATTATTAGTAAATATCTTTATATAGTCATCTCTTGTCATTCCACTTGGTTTGTTTAATGCCATTTCTGGTTTAAGTGATAGAGCTATCCTTTCCAATCTTGCTTTCTCTGTTATTCCAGGTTCTAGTGCCTCAGAAGTTAAATCTGTTTCGTTAATATATCCTTCATATCCATCAACTTTTACAAATGCAAAGCCATTTTCTTCTGATACGAATTCAACATCAATAGTTTTGTATACAGTACATACTGCATAATCTTCATTTTCTCCTGGTCTAGAGTATAAATAAACAATATCAGTTGTGAACACCTTATCTCCAACATGAATTGATAGCTTCTTCATGAATTTTGAAGTACCTCTCTCAATTATTTCATTAACTGGATCAGCTACTTTTACTTCACTTATTAGTTTTTCATCTATCATTTCATTCTTTTCATATGTTCTAATAAGTGTTCTTTCTATGCTACCGAAATGTCCTGCTTGAATAGTATGTTGCTCACCTTCTGGAAGAAGTTTGTTGTCTTGATATTCCGTCTCAAAATTGATTGTTTCTTCTCTAGTTACTATCTCTTTTTTTGTTGAACTACTAATGTTATTAGAAATGATTCCCATCATATCTAATTCTTCATCTATCTTTTCATATGTTCCTACTTCAACTTTTTCTTCTTCATAACTTGCAAATATATAATTTGACCTAACTGTAGTTGAGAAAACAATTAGAAATAGTATTCCAAGCACTAATCCGGCAGCATTGAATCTTTTATTTACTACTAAAATTCTATTGAATGCTATTTCTTCATCACGAATTTTTTTAGCATAATCAACTTTTACTTCTTGTCTACCATTTTTTATATCTTGTAATTCTTTAAAAACGTCAGTAAGGGATTTGTTGCTATTATCTTGATTATTCTTATTATAATTCTTATTCAATCAATTCCCTCCTTCCTTTTTATCGAATAAAACTTTTTCTACGATTATATTTTATTACAAATAATATTTCTAATCAATATCATATAAAAAATAATAGTCTTGATTTTTATTTTTATAAATACTATAATTTAATTAAGAATTATGATTTTGAGGTATTATTATGAGTGAATTAGGTATGAATGTTTTAATGAATATTTGCATAGGAGTAGTTGTTATCGTAGGATTCATTATTTTCCTATCAAAATATACTAATATATTTGAAGAAGGTGGCGCAGCTTACGAATTTGTAAAAAAGAGAAAGCAAGACGCTGCTAGAAAAAAGAAATCTCAAAATAGAGCTGCTAATGCTACTCCAAAACAAAATGATAACAATAATAATGAAGAATAATAAAAAAGCATTTTACTTTATAAGTAAAATGCTTCTTTTTTTACCATTCAATTTCTGAAATAGAAACAGGTTTTTCATTTATTATAATTTTTGTTGCTTTTCCATTTTTAAATTTTATTATCTTATCAGCCATTGGTGCTATAGCTTGGTTGTGAGTTATGATAATTACTGTCATTTTTTCTTTTCTGCATGTATCTTGTAAAAGTTGCAAGATTTGTTTGCCTGTATTATAATCCAAAGCTCCTGTTGGCTCATCACATAATAATATCTTTGGATTTTTAGCAATTGCTCTTGCTATTGCAACTCTTTGTTGCTCTCCTCCTGATAGTTGTGATGGGAAGTTTTGCATTCTATCTGCAAGTCCTACTTTAGTTAATACTTCAACTGGATCTAAGTGATCTTTGCATATTTGAACAGCTAATTCTACATTTTCTTTAGCAGTTAGGTTTTGAACAAGATTATAGAATTGAAAAACAAAGCCTATATCTTCTCTTCTATACTTTGTAAGTTCTTTTGCTCTTAGATTCTCAATATGCTTACCATCTATTATTATTTCGCCACTTGATACTGTATCCATTCCACCTAATAAATTTAGGGTGGTTGTTTTTCCAGCGCCACTTGGACCTACAATAACAACTAATTCACCTTTTTCGATTGAAAAATTAGTATTGTCTAATGCTTTTATTGTTACCTCACCCATTGTGTATTCTTTTATTACATTATTAAACTCAATATATGACATAATTATCTCCTTAAATCACAATTAAATTATAACCTAAACTAATAAATATATGCAATTAAAAAGAGAAAGTATTTCTACTTTCTCTTTTAAAAATTATATGAATTATTAATCTTATCCTTTTGCAGATACTTCCATTGTGAATTTAGCAACAGCGTTATCAATTTCTGCTTTTCTAACTTCTTCTGGAACTTCATCGCTTGTTCCTGAATATTGATCCATAACTCTTACAGAATTAAATCTTACTACTGATGATTCATCACCATCATCTACGAATTTTTGGAATGAGAATGTGTATTCCATTGAACTATTTGGTTCAATTACTATATCTCTTGTTCCAGTTGCTTTTCTTTGTTCGTTAGGTAATTGAAGTACTATCTCGTCTAATTCTTCACCATCTGATATTACTATTGTATGTTCAGATTTATTAGAAATTCTTAAAGTATATTCTTCTGTTGAGTATCTAACTGTTTTGTCGATAACGTCAACTTTCATATACTCGTTTTCTGACATAGATTTAATATCATTGTGATATATATAATCTCCAACTGTCATCATTAGTTCGTTATTATCATAATAGAATGTCATTTTTTCTGAAGTAAATGCATATTCTGCATTTGTTAAACCAGTTGCTAAAAGATCATCTGTATATTTAACTTCGTATATATAGAATCTGTTTCCATCTATATATATTGTAGAATAGCTTTGAATTGAATATTCCTTTGGAAGTGGTATTTTTGTAAATACATGTGCTTTAAATGTTTCCAAATCATTATTAAAAGCAAATTCTCTACAATCTTTTGATAAATATGAGAATGCAAGTGGGAAATCTGCATCATTACATGCTTTTACATACTTAGCAATCATCTCTTCGATTGGGTCTTGAACACTTTTTGGAGTTGAAACAGCTGAATCCATTATAGATTGATGTGGTTCATATGTTGTTTCTCTTTCAATTGGTTCAGGATTTATTCTTAAAAACATGTTTACTGCTATAACGATACATACAAATAATAATCCAATTAATATAATCTTTCTATACTTATTAATTGCATGTCTTATCATTAATCTAAACTCTGTAAAATTCATATCTAATTTATTCCTTTCCTAAAATTTATCAACTTGGAATGATAGTTCAAAATAACCAACATCTTCCTCTTTAACAACAAAGTTCATTTCTTTAGGTGTTGATCCTGTTGCTAAAGGATTCATTAAGTTTAGCCATACTACATAAACATCTCCATTTCTTTCAATGTTTGTATATTCTACAGCTGCCATTTTAGGAAATCTTTCATCCATATATGAACTAAATTCTTCTTCTGTTGGGAAATATTGTTGTCTGAAGTTCTCATTTAACATTCCATATGCATCAGTGTATTCTTTTTCGCCAACAGCTCCAATGAATTTTGAAACATAGAACTCAATTCTATCTCTTTCCCCTTTTTTTGCTAAACTTGCTCTCTCTGATTCTTCTATTTCCTCAGAAATCTTAGCAAAAACTTCTTCTTCTGTCATTCCTTCATATGAAGTAGGTTTGTTTTGAATATTTTTAATTACTATTAAAGCTATGATAGCAATTATCAATATTATTACCATTACGACTAATGGTGTTGTGCTGGATTTTACTTTCATATAATTTCTCCTTCTATAGATCTTCTAAATTACTAAATGTTGGAATCTTCTTTCTCTCTGCTGTACTTCCTGTTCTATTTACGACAGTACTTTGAAGTGATGCACTATTTCCACCAACGCTAGTATATTTTTGTACGTTTGCACTCATTTCCTTTTGTTTATACAAGTTATCTAAGTCACCCAATAGTGTCCTTAATTCTGCAAATTTTTCCGCATTATTTCCTACGCTTTCATCTGTACGCATTGCAGCCGCAATTTGACCCATTCTCTCATCACCATTATATCCAGTTGCTGTAAGGGCATTCTTTTGCATATCTGCTGTAATATGTTCCATTAAAGAACCTATTGTACTTTGATTATATTCATTATCTGCGTTAAGGTCAACTGGTCCGTTTCCTCTATCAACTTCAAGTTTTGTAAGAAGAGCAATAATTCTATTCTTCTTTTCTTGAATAGCAGATGTACTTACACTTTGATTTCTTGCTTTTGCTCTCAATGAAGCTGCCTCAAATGTGTAGAAATTATCTAGTTCATCTTTCGTTTTTTCTCTTTCGTTCATTAAGTCGTAAAGAGCTTGCTCTTCTTCTGTGAATTCACCTTGTTGATCGCCTTTATCTACTAAATCTTGTAATCTTTGTTTTTCATTTGCAGCTTCCGCTATTTGTTGAGCTAATAATTCGGAATTATCACCTTTGCTTCGTTGTGCAACAAGATTGTCCAAAATACCTTGTTGAAGCTCTAATTCTGTTCTTGCCCTATCTGCCATTGCAACAGCAAGAACTTTTTGATATGAATCACCAGACATTGCTTCTTTAGAAGCTTTAATCTTATCATCCATTCTTCCAAGTTCACTAACTTTATTTTCGAATTCTGTATCATCCATTTGAGAATTTAATGTAGCATTTGCGTCTGCTATGTTTTCTTTTGAAGTTGTATTAAATTCTTTTGCAGCTCCATCTATAGCATCATATGTCTTAGCAGCTTCAAATATATTACCACCATTTGCTAAGCTTGTCATAGCTCCCAATGTTGCAGCTACACTTAGAGACTTGTTCCAATTGTTTACACGTTTGAATCCAGAAATCGCTCTATTAGCTAACGCACCTTTAAAGGTTCCGCTATGTTTCTTTGCATATTCTGATAATTTTAGACCTGGCAAAGATTTAAATGATCTAATCTTCTCAGAAAATTCATTAAGTTTTCCAGAAGCATTACTAATTGCATTGTTTAACTTTAATGCTCCACCTGTAAATTCTTCCGCTCTTTTTGCTAACAAACTATTTGGTTTTTGTTTTAAGTATTCCTTCAACCTACTGTTGTCTTTAGTCAATGCTTGGTTTAATCTCTTATGAGTTGAAGAAAGCGTATTAACACCTTTTCTAGCAAATTGGCTAGCCTGTTTAGCTTTGCTAAGAGCAGCCATACCTATAACAACACCAGCTAATGCTGAAGTATCTTTATCTTCCTTAATTCCAAATATATTTCTTACTACTCCCTCTGCTTGGAATACGAATAACAAACATATTAATGCTAAAAAGCAATTTAGTATTTTATTAAAATCAGACTTAAATATCTGTCCAAGAGGACTATCACTAGTGCTTGTTTGTACAACTAAATTAAATGCTGTCTGAACAAAGGAAATATATATAATACAATGGAATGGTTGAATAATAACAGTAGATATATATTGTTTCAACCAGTTTCCTAAAGCTTGTGCCTTACCATCACCTATCTTATCAATTGAATATGTAATTGTAATAAGTGGTGAAATCATTATTAAAAACGCAACTTTGAACATACGATTTAAGTATGCTATAAAGAACGCAGCTGTCATTAATACAAGTCCTGCAAATGCAAACATTGCTGTAATTGATTGCATTCCGACACCGAACAATCCCTTTATACCCATGTCATACATGGCATTACCAATTCCGCTAAGTCCTCCGGAACCTGCACGTTTAACAACAAATTCTCTTAAGGCGTTTACTACTGCATTATTTAAATAAATAATGAATATAGCCATATATTGAAGTAGGAATAATAGTATTAAACTACAAATCCAATCAAATAACATTTTCTTATATTTTGCTCTATCTTCAGCAACTGAAGATAATAACATTCTTATACCAATATAAATAAGTACTACTAGTAAAATCGCTGTTGCAAGTGTTCTCATTGTGTAATACCACATTGCAGTAGATTGTCTAAACACATAAATTGTTGAGTCACTCTTTGGTGTGTCCAGATCAAAAACATTAATATCTAGCATTACATATCTATTGAAGAATATATCAAATGGTGTTATCATTGCTCCATCATTATATCCTGGGATAGGAAGTGTTCCTTGTGCTCCAGCAACTATATTTAGCAATGCATCTATAACAAAACATACTAAAACTAAAGTTGCTCTATATCTCCAGAATAATATTGAAACAATACCACCGGCTAAATTGTTCATTGAATTAATAAATTCTTCACTAATTGGTGCCTCTTCAGAGCTAATGGCAAATGAAACATTAGTTGAAACTATACTTTCGAACAACACTATCACTAAAAGTGTTATAACTAGTATCTTTTTTAATTGTTTTATCAATAAACCACCCCCTCTTTGAGACCTTATAATTTAATTATAACTCTAATTTATTTTATTGAGCAATAATATTTTAATTATTATTTTGTGCTCTCTCTATTCTTCTCTTTAATAACTCTGCTTGTCTATTTCTTGTAGCATTTTGTGATTCTTCAAGTATTTTTTGATATTTTGCAAGTTCTTCTACACTAGCGGCATCTAGTTCAGATTGTTTTTGTCTTACATATTGAGAAACTCTTTGTTCAACAGCCAATTTGACTTGTTTTCTCTTTTCTTCTAGTTTACTTTGAATTTTACTTTGAGTTTCTGCATCAAGCTCACTCATCTTTTTCGTTATTGATTCATATAATTTTTCTTGCTCTGCTTGAATTTCCATAGCAGCTTCTGCATTTGCTGATCGTAAAATTCTTTCTGTATATTCTTCTGCTTGTTTTTCTAAAAATGCTTCTTGTTCAGTTTCATTAGCAAGTTGTTTTACTCTCTCAATTTCAGTTTCTCTATCTTTTCGTCTTTCATCTGCCTCTTCTCTAGTCATACTATCATTCTCAACAGCTGCATCATCTTCAGCGATTTGTGCTTCGTTTTCTCTAGTTAATGTTTCCACTTGTTGCTCAAATTCTTCTTTAGGTGCCTTTCCGCGTTCCTTTAGTTCATCTATTGACTGAACATTTCCATATTTTGTTTTTGGTGGAACCTGTCCAGCAGCCTCTATTGCGTCTCTATAGAACTCGTCTTTGTCAGACATACCCATTGACATTGATACGTATTGATCTATCGTACCACCATTTGCTCTAACCGCAGAAACTTGGTCATATATTGCTTTTCTTCCACAGTATTTCTTAAGATCTGCTCTAAGCGTTGCACCATCGCCGTCAGTTGGAATTTTATAATGATTTAATATCTCATCTACTGAATCTGCTGCTGAAGAAGAATCTTCGTTAATCCTATCCATTAATTGATTTTTTACATCAACTTTAGTATTCATTTCTGTAAAGCCTGAATTTTTGAATTTGTCCAAATCTTTTAGTATCTTATCTAATTCCTTATCAACAGCCTCAACAGATTTATACTTATCACCATCCGCTTCAACTTCTTCTGCAAATTTAATTCTAGCTGCAGAATTTGCGCCACCCATTCCAGCATCATTAAATGCAGAACTTGCTTTTGATGCTTGTTTTGTTTGACCACTAGCTGCAACATCTTTAACAGAACTTACGGCTGTTGCACCAGCTATTACTGCACCAAATATGTCTCCCTTAGCTGTATACGCTCCAGTAGCTGCAAATGCTCCAAATCCAACTGCAATACTGTTTTTCATTTTATCTCTTGCCATTTGCATTAATGCACTATTCTTATATGCTCCTGTTAATTTATGAACACCTTGTTTAACTCCAACAATTTTTGGATGTCTATTTATAAAATTTCTCTTATCCTTTTCTTCTTTTAATACACTTCTTCTTGCTTGTTGCAATGCTTCTTGCTCTGATAATCTTCCACCACTTTGTGCTATTAAATCAGCTTTTTTATTCTTAATTTTCTGATCGATTTTACTATGAGCTTCACTTGATAATTTTCCTTGGATTTTTTTCTCAAATCTATCAGCTTCTTTTTTAGAAACATACATTTCAGCTAAACGTCTTCTTTCTTGATGTCTCTCAGCTGCAGTTTTCTTCTCTTCTGCCTCAGGATTGCTTCCAGAACCCGCTCTTTGTTCTGTTGTCCCTCCAGTTCCTGCTGAAGCAGCTCCCATTCCTACAGCTGCTGCAATAGTTTCTGGTCTTCTAAAGACCATAGCAGCGCTTACTTTTCCATGATGGATTAAATTTTTTGCTCCTGGTATAAAGTTTTGTGCACCATTTTTTACTGCTTTTGCAGCTCCACCTGTTGTCTTAATCATTTGTACTGTAAATGCTGCCGCAGCAACACCACTAGCTAGTGATGTGTTTGATGAATCATCTTTAAATGCGAATATTTCTCTAACTATACCTTCTGCCTTTTTTATAAACTGTACACTAACTATAACTAGTATACTTGCTGCTAATATGTCAGCCATATTATCTTTACCAGTGTTTTTGGTGAATTGGTCCACAGCAGTACCAACAAACATCATATAAATAGCACAGTGGAATGGTTGTATAAGTACACCAAAAACGTACTCATTTAACCATGTACCCAACGCTTGTGCTTTACCATCACCAATCTTATCAATTGAATATGTTAAAGTAATTAAAGGAGAAATTATAACTAAGAATGCTAGCTTTAACATACGATTAAAATAAGTAAAGAAAAGTGTAAGTGTTTGCCACATTAATAATAAATATGCTATTGCTGCTGCAATAGAATATGGATCTGCTAAATGATTCCAACTAAATGCGAATTTTTTAATTTCTTGTATAGCCCCATCTACTTTTGAAGCATCTCCTAATTGTGATAATCCATTTATTAGAGCATTATTAATAGTAACGACAAATATAATTATATACTGTAGTAAGAATAACAAGCATAAACTTGTAATCCAGTCTACTAACATTTTCTTATATTTTGCTCTATCGCTTGCTATTGTTGATAATAGCATTCTGATACCTACATAAATTAATATTACTAATAAAATTGCTGCTGCAATCATTCTCATTGTGTAATACCATGCAGCTATATTTGCTCTAAATGCTTTTGTAATCTCACCATTACCCGCTTTGTAAAATTTAGATGTAATTGATGTAGCATTTGAAGCATTAACATTAGTAAAGTCAACATCAGTCAACATTACTTTATTAAACAATATATCAAATGGAGTAATAATATCAGCATTTGCACTTGAATCCGTCGCGCCATCAACATAAGCGACTCTTGCTGTAAAAACGTTCAGCATATGTCCTAGCAAAACTGCTATTAGTCTTTCTGGTATTGTTAAAATACCAATTAATCCTCCTAGTATTCCTTGAACTGCATCTCCTCCTAATGTATCATTTGATTTATTTTCTGCATATGAAATAGGCTTAGCAAACAAACTAGTAACAGTTATTATTACTAATAAAATGATTAATATACGATTAAACAGTTTCTTAACTTTTCCCATTTCATTACCCCACTTTTGTATTACTTTTATACTTTACTTCTTTTTACTATTCTATCCATGTCTGATTGCATATTATCTATAGTAGTTTGTTTATCTGAGAATGATGGTGTATTACCTCTTCCATCATTTGCATATGCTTCTCTTACTCCCGCAAACTGATCTCCAGAAGCATATTGTGCAAAAGATTCTTTTACTTGCTTTGCTCTTTCTCCATTTTCTCTTCTTTCGCCTTCCAATTTTTGAACTACTAGTTCAACATCTTGGATCATTGTTTTTGAAGCATCTGGATTTTGACGCATATTTTCTAGTTCTGTTCTTAACTCGGTTATTCTCTTTTCATAATCTTCATCAACTTCTTTTATCTTCTGTGCGTATGCTTCCATTTCACCGAAATAAGCTTCCGCATCATCAACCATTTTCTCATATTGTTTTCTTAGTTGATCCTCAAGTTTTGATTGTTCTTCAACTAATCCAGATTCTCTTAGTTGCTTCTTTGCCTCCTCTTGTACCTTTTCTGCCATTGTCTTAGCTTTCTCTTCCATAGTTTCGGCATTTCCATAAAAGTTTGGATTTTCATCTGCTTGAAATTCCATTTCAATCATTGCACTTTCTATTGCATCATTTTCTCTTTCTTTAACATCTTCTATTCTTTGTTTTAAGTCTGCAACTGAACTTGTATCAGCTTCAACTCCTCTTTCATAATCTTTTACTGGATCAGCCTTAGGTGGTACAAATCCTTTTGGTACATATACATCATCACCTGCTGGCATTCCTCCAGTAGATTTAAATTCTCCTGTTATCATACTAGCCATAACATCACCAGAAATACCAACTTTCTCTGATGAATTTATTGCTTCAAATATTTGTCTATCATTCAAATAATCTGTTAAATTTCCAATAGATGATCTTAAATCTGCTTGGCTTTGTAATCCTTCACTACTAATTGTATCTGCATCACGACTTTGTAATGTAGATGAAACAGCATAATCCATGATTCTTTGCATATCTTCTGGAGTTTCAGCAGATTGAAGTCCTCTTTTTATAACATTTCTAATATTACTTGCAACTTTCTTAGCATCATCCCCATCGTTTAACCCACATTTTTCTAATGCAGTTTCAACATCTTTCATTATTTTTTCTAGCTCTTCTTTTGATTCATCATCGTCCATATTTCTAGTCATTGCTTTGTTAATTGCTGCTGCCGCTTGTTCTTGGTTTTTTGCTCCTGTTAATGCTACATTTTTTGCAACCCTTTGAGAAGCATTTTTTGCACTATTTTTCATAAATCCTGCGGTAGTTGCAGAAGCCGCTATAGCAACACCAACTGCATTTCCTAAGCTTTGACCAGTACCATATGTTGCACCTAATGAAAATAGTCCTGCACTTGATACTAATACACCTTTACCCAAGCCCTTAGCTGCACCTGCAATCATACTATCATCTAACATCGCTTTAGTTGCTTTAGCTGCACCTCTAACCTTACTTATAACTCTTCTTGAGCCAGTATTATTATATCTTCTTTGGGCTAGGTTCCTTCTTGCCATACTTTGAGCTTCCTCTTTACGAATTCCTGGCAATGCTTTTTCTATATTTGCAACCTCGTTTTGGAATTCTGCTGAGTTGGTATTTATTGTACCTCCTCCAGATTTTCTCATATATCTTTTTGCATCTCTTTCATTCAAACGTTCTCTAGCTAAAGATTGAGTTTCAGCTAAAGAATATGAACTATAATCATTTTCTTTACCTTTCTTAGTTAATCTTCCTATTGTTTTATTAAACAAATAAGTATTGGCTGTTGCTAAACCTATTCTTGCTGAAGCTTTAGCTTGTTGTGCTGATAGTCTCATATCTTTAAATCCATTGATACCATTTCTTAAGTTAGCACCAAAGTTCTTAGTTGTTGCAGCTAAAGCACCACCCATCATAACAGCAGATGCTAAAGAAGTATCTGAGTCTTCATTTTGGAAATTGAATATTTTTCTAACAATTTTTTCTGCGTTTGTAACGAAATGAAGACAAACCATAGCTATTACTGTTATAGCTAACTGTTGGTTTGATACCTGAGGACTTTCAATTTTTATTAAATTAAAAGCTGTAGTTACAAACACCATATATATTATACAGTGGAATGGTTGAATAAGTGTTGTATACACATATTCTTTAAGCCATGCCTCCAGGGCTTGCGCTTTACCATCACCAATTTTATCTATTGAATATGTAATAGTAATTAATGGAGCAACTATCGTCAAAAATGCTAACTTAAGCATACGGTTAAAGTATACTACCAATAATCCTAATGTTTGGAATACTAGCATAATAAATAGTATTCTTGCTGTTAAAGCATCAACACCACTTATATCCACTTCTTCGCCTTCTTCAGGCATATCAGCATCCTTTCCTAATGCTGTTTGTGAGAATGATTCAAATGTTTGAGTAATAGCTTTTGAATTTGATGTTATTGAAATTCCATCAACTATAGCATTTGAAACGGTTACTGTAAATATCATAATGTAGTTTAATAAGAATACTAATAATACACTAGCTACCCAGTCCATTAACATTTTTTTGTACATAGCACGTTCTGTTGCTATTGTAGATAATAACATTCTTATACCTACGTATATAACAACAATCAATAACATTGATACTGCAATCATTCTCATGAAATAGTACCAACCAGCAATACCTGTTCTAAATTGATATGCTAGAGATGCTTGATCAAATGATGATGTGCTTATATCAAAAAAGTTTGTATCTAAAAGTTGAACTTTATTAAACAAAATATCAAAAGGCGTTAAATGATTTGTATCAACATTACCAGCACCTTTTGCCGGCCCATCTGAATACGCTATTTGTGCAAGTATTGCATCTATACCTACAGCTAAACCAAATGGTATGTATGAAACAACTCTGGCAAATAGTCCTATAACTGATGTTAGGACATCTTCTAATGCCTTCATTATTACATCGCCTATACTACCTATATCTGCTTGCGCAGGAGTAGCAAATATGTAATTAAGAGAAATTACAACTATTATCAATGATACTATTAACTTAAACGTTATACTTTTTTTCATTTGTTACTCCTTCCAAGCATTTATTTTTATTTTTTCTTTTTAGTTTGACCTTGATCTCCACCTGATGGTGATTTTTTATTAATTTGGCTGATTACATCTTCAGAGTTTTGACTAGTTGTTCTTTGTCTAACTGTTCTTTTTGCTTCTTTAAATTCTTTAGCACTTTCTACACTTCTTGCATCAAGCGCTTCCTTAAGATCTGATGTTCTTTGTTTTGCTTCAGCAGCGGCTCCATCCATAAATTCTCTTAAAGAACCTTTCTTTTCTTTCACCTTTTCTTTTGATGGTCCCGTTACAGTCTCGATTTCTGTGCCTCTTCTAGTCATTTTGCTTTCTCTCTTAACTGTACGAGCTTGTAACTCTCCAATCTCGCCAGTAGAATCTTTTCTTGTTCCTATTGCTTCAACTCTTCTATCTATTGCTTTTTTCTCAGCCTCACGAGACGCCATTAGAACATCTCTCCATCCTACTGAAGCTTTTTCAGGTTCTTTTGGTGCACTACCAGTGTCTTCTCCACTTGGTGGTGCACTGACATTATCAGCTGAACTATTACCATTAGTATCACTACTTGGTTTATCAGTTCCACTTGTATCTTCAGTGAATGAATCTTTAGGTAATCCATATTGTTCTCTTAATCTATCTATTTCTTCAACTGTTCTTTCATCAGCTTTCTTCTTTTTAGCTAATGTCTTTTCGTTTGCCTTATCTAACTCTTCCTTTTTACCAGGAGCATCTTTTACTTCTTGTTCTAGAGCTTTTATTTTCTTAGATACTGTTTTTTCTGAAATATAATTACTAAATGATTGCTTCATTGATCTTTCATATGCTTCTAACTTCTCTTTAGATGGTTTAGGAATATATGGAGCCTGTTCTTCTTTTGTCCTTTTCTCAGCTATTCCCATATCTCTATATATAGAGTCAAAAGTATCTTCTAAAGTAGATCCACTATCAACCAATGGTCCATGGAATGCCATACTACGTTCTGCAACTTTAGAAGCAGCTTCGTGTTTTGCAGCGTCTTCTATACTTCTTGCTCCTCTTTCTTCTAGTATCTTCAAAGCTTCTCCTAATGTTGGACTTTGTTTTCTTTCATCCTCTACTACAAGTGTTACAGCATCGGCAGTCTCTGGATTATCTGCTAATCTAGTTGATGCAGCATCTGAATCTCTTCCTTGAATTTTTCTAATTCTACTTGCTAATTCAACATCTTGGTTCAACTGAAGTTGTTCTCTATACTGTGCAGTTCTATCTAGACTTGCTTGTTTCTTAGCTGAGTTATGTGCAGAATTGCCTTTTACTTTTAATTCGGTCTTTGCTACTTCATTAATTGCATCTAATTCTCTTTGTGCTAATAACACTTGAAGAATAGCATTTGAATCATCACTAGTTCCGCCATTACCACCATCAGAGTCACTGGTGCTTCCAAGTTTTTTGAATTCTGATGAAAAATCTACGAATTCTGCATTATCGAGTTCTAAAACTTTAGATTTTAAAGTTTTACCTTCAGAGTCTTTTGCAGATGTTGCTCTTGCAATTCTAACTTTACCTTTACTTTTCTTCATCTCTTCTGCAATTTCACCTAAGTCAGTTACAAGGTACATATTTCCTACGCCAACTTTTCCATCTTTTGCGACACCTTCTACAAGAATACCATTTTCCATAATATCTTTTAGTTTTTGAGCTCTTCTTCTTGTTCTAGTACCTACATCTCTTTCTGTAACAGCATGCTCTGTAAATAATAGGCTAGAATCAAGCCTTTGCTCTTCCATTCCAGATGAAGCACCTGCGTCAAATGCTGCAGTATTATCTGTTGGTTTAACAACTCCTGCATTCTTTTCGTGTTTTTTAATATTGTTAACTGCAACAATAAGAAAAGATAATTGCTTTAATGTTTCTTCATCTTTTAGTGTTTCTTTGCTTCTCATAAAGTCTGGAATTGTTACTTCTACTTCTTTATCTTTGCCGTCTTTATCTTTTATTTTAACTATAAAGACATTCTTAGATTCATCTTTCTTCTTTAATGTACTGCTAAATTTTACAATATCTTCTGCAGTAATTGGTTCATCACTTCTAAGCCCTAAATGAAGTTTAGCCGCACTAATTAGATTTTCCATATCCTTTTTATGTTTATCATTTTCAGTGTCTGATGAATCAGCACCGAACACTGCTTTTATTGCATCATTTAATACTTCTTGAGATGCTGTTCCAACTCCATCATTTCTAAATGCATTTTGTGCATTTGTTGCGTGTTCTCCAATGATACCAAAAAGTTTGTTTCTAGTATTTTTATCCATGTCAGCAAGTAATATTTTTGTATCTTCAGATTGTAATCCTATAGTATTCTCTATTAGTGCAAATAGAGCTTTTTGTTTATCTTTCTTTATTCTGCCGTCATTATCAAAGAATTCTCCAAGTTGTCCATTAATTTTTAACATTACAAGAGCTTTTTGCAACTCTTGATTTAGTCCGTTCATCTTATCTTGAGTCATGCCAGCATCTTTAGCAGCTTTTTCTCCGCCAAACAATGCCTCCATAGTGATAGCTTCACCTGTTGGAGTAGCAAATGAGAAACTTCCTGTATTTTTATCTAATTTTAAGTTTAATTTACCAAGTAACTGTTCATTAAACTTATCAACAGCTTCATTGATATCTGCAAATTGTTCAAGCTCTCGTTCTTGCATTGCTCCAATAGCCTTTGTACTTTGTTCAGCTATATTACCCATAACAACAGCTGCTTGATAGTTTAATGCATCTTGATAAAACTTTTCTCTTGATTCTTTTTCTTTCTTCTTTGCTTCTATTGTTATCTTTTCTAGTCCATATCCAAGACCAGTATTTTTAAGTCCACCAGTTTTAGCTTTAAATTTAGCTTCTTTAATCGCATGTTTAGCAATTGTTTTATCTGATTTATAATCTGATTTAACGCCAAGATCTGTTTTAAATCTTCTCCAACCTTTAACAGCTGTATTGCCTGCAACATAGCCTGAGAATTTAATTCTATTACCCATATTGGCAATTCTTGTTGTTGCAATTTGGCCTCTTTTACCCAATCTTTGTCTCAATGATAATTTAGTGCCCATGTATTCGTCCATGCCATTGATGCCTCTTAAATCTGGGTTTAGTTTCATGCCTTTTAGCTCTAGATTTAAACTGCTTACTTTTAATTCATTTGCATTAATCTTATTTACTAATTCTGGATGCTTTTCTGAAACATTTTTAACTACAAGTGCATCCATCTCTCTCTTTTCTCTCTTTAATGCTTCATATGCTATTCTGTTTGCAGTTGGTGCTGAAAATCTAGCATTAGTAAATCTTCCTGTATATTTTTTAGATTTTGCTGGTCTATGTAGCATTCTATGTGCTGCCATTCCACCACCTGCTATCATACCCATACCTATAGTTGGATGGGCTACTATTAATCCAAATCCAGCAAAAACTGAAGCCATACCACCAAAACCTTTTAATGCTGGGAATATAAGTTCTTGCTTCATTTGTTTCCAGTCATCTTTATCTATTCCTAACCATCTTTGTGGGAACATGTTAGCATATAAGCCCTCTTGAACTTGCTCAAACTTACCTGTCTTTGGATTGAAATCCGTCTTTCCAAATAACATATTTCCCATATGTTTCATTCCACTAAGTTTTCCAGGTTGTTTATAATTTTGATTTCCTTCTTTTTTCGGAACATTAAGTCCTCTTCCTCTTACTCCTCTTGTTGTTCCATAGCCACTATTGTATTGAATAACGTTAGTAACGTTGAACAATCTATCCATAGTTGATCCAATCTGTTTTTTAAATGCAGGAGCTTGAAGAGCTCTTACTTTATCATAATTATTTCTTGCTTTTTGATATTTTATTGCATTATCTTGAGTAGGATTCTCATTAAATGCTACTAAACTATCCATAAATTCTTTTGCTACAGCATCCATACCTTTAGCGTTTAATAATTTTGTGCTATCTGGAGCTACATCCGCAGCTGTTGTATTAGCATTGAATCCTGCTTCTTCAGCTTTTGCATCTGCTTGTGCAGATAGTGTATGTAAATCATCAGTTTCATTGTATGTTACATCATTGCTTTCATCTACTTCTGTTGATTCATTATCAACATCAGTATTTTTAAAGAATCTATTGTATCCAGCTGTTACACCAAGTGCTGCAACTGAACCAGCTCCTTTAGCCACTCCCTTTAGAGCCTTAGCATAAGGTGTATTGTACAATGCTTTACCAACAACACCACCACCCATTACAACGCCAGCTGTATTTCTTAGGTTTTGGAAGTCACCCTTAATCTTCTCTGGATCACCAGCACCTGCTGTAGAATCTGCCAATGAATTACTTGAACCGAATTTAAATATCTTTCTAAATGTTTTTTCTGCTTTTAAACTGTAATTCATTAAGATTAATGCTAATGCCATACCACCTATTGATTGAAGTGAGAATACTAATGCTGAAGCAATAAATACTCCATAGATAATAGCATGTATTGTTTGAATAAATACGTTCATAAAGTATTCTGATAACCAGTTCTTAAATGATGGAGCTTTACCATGTAATGCTTTTTGCATAGCATAACCTGCTCCAACAGCTGGTCCCATTATTGTAAGCACCATTACGGTGAAAAATCTCTTTAAATATATCAATGTGTATCTTATAGCAAAATATACAAGTGTCATGTACATAATCATGCCACTTAAGCCTACTGACAATTTAGCGTCGTAAGCTCTTGTTCTAACTGCTTCATATACATCTATTTCTAGTTGTTGACTTGAATATGTAAGTGCTTTTCCTGTTCCTGAACTATCTGTGTTTTCATTTAACTGTTTCATGTTTACTTCTGTGATAGTTTCCATGCCTTTTTGTACTATTTTAACCATTTCAGCGTTAAAATGTAAAATTAACCACATGATAGCTGGAATTGAGAAAACAATTATAATACCTACAACCCAGTCTACAAACATTCTCTTATATACAGCTTTTTCAGAAGCTATTGATGTTATTGTACCTTTAATACCAATGAATATTAACACTAGCAATAATGCTGCTAATGAAAGAACTTCTATAACGTAAAACCATTGTCTAACTGCATCGTGTAATACTTCAACAATTGGCTTTCCAGTATCTGACAAATTTTCCATATATTTTTTACATTGGTCACATTTATTACATCCGCATCCGCATGAATCTGTGTTAGAACCACAACAAATGTCACAGAATTGGTGACATTTATCGCAGTATAATCTAGCTCCAGTTGCTGAGTATTTTTTATCAATTTTGAAATTAAAAAAATCTACATCTAGAGCTGGAACATGGTTAAAAACTATAGCTTGTACTGTAACGTTATTTGTTGCGTCATGAACAGAAGTTAAGTCTGTTGAACTGATCTCTAATTTGCCATTCTCATTTTCAGTAGTAGTAACTACAGCATGTCCATCAGCATTAACCCCCGACGTGGTTTCTAGTGCCCACGTTAACATTTTCTCTATTAAGGCTGTCCAACCAACAAATACCATTCTAAAACCCATTGTAATAATACCTAGCAACCAATCTGCGATATTTGCTAAGTTATCAACAAGCCATGAGAAAATATTTGTTGATGGTACATAGCTACCTTTTGTTGTACCAGAGTAATAGAACTCACCCTCTCCCAATTCAAGTTTTGCATAAGAAGATGGTGTAGCACAAAATGTTATTAAAATACTTATTGTAACAATTACTAGTACAATTCTTTCGAATAACTTCTTCAATTGTGCCATATCTTTTCCTTTCTAATATTGAACCGGCAATTCTTTTCCATTGTCGTATGTCAATATTCCGTTGCTATATCCATTTATCTGATAATCATCAGTACCCTCGATTAGTCTACTTACGTGTCCTGTTGTTAAATTAAATAGATATATGCCTTTTCCAGTTTTTGAATATGCAAATTCATCATTACTAATCCATTTAAATGTATACATACCATCTGTTAATTCTCTATTAACAGCATCATTTGATACACTTATAAACTTAACCTCATATATTTGTCTATTGTTATCAAAACATGGCAAATAATTGTAGGTCAAACTTCGTCCTAAAAGTTCTTTAGCCTCAGGTGTTAAAGAATCATAGTAGGCACTACAATCTTGGGATAGTTTTATATCATTTGCTATTCTTTCTTTCTCTGCTTTAAAAACAGAGTCTATTTGTAGTCTTGCCACAAAGCTTGTATCGTTGAAATACTGCTCAATTTTGGACATACTACTCCTAATATTATTATACACCAAAATTCCATCTTTGTCACCTACATTTAGGCTTATTTCAATACCTTTTAGCGGATATTTTAGGCTTACAGAATTGCTTGTATAATCATATGAACTGTAATCAGGCCATAATGTTGTTAATTTATTCATAAAATCCTTGAAATCCACTTGTCCGTATATATATTGGCTTGCCAATTCAAAGAATTCATCTTCATCATGTTTATACATTCTATAAACTGAAATTTCATCTTTTGTGAAGAATATATAATAATCTTCTGTTTTATATCCAATAATTTTCATTTCTTCATCTTCGTATGTAGGTACTTCTGCTAATGCTTTCATTATTTCAGATGTAGACATACCTACTGTTACTGATCCAACTATTGGCTCTGTGTATTTTGAATCAAATACAATATTATATACTTTTCCACAAATTGATCTTACTTTATACCCTTCTTCATGATATATGTAATAATTTTCAAAAATACTCTCTCTAGATCCAAAATTAATATTTGCAGCTGTCCAATCGTTATCTACTACTGACTGTAATAGTGGACTGCTTGTAAATAATCTTTTTGTAGGGATTTCTTCCCACTTACGCATACTAATTTCTGAATCCATATATATAAAATAGTCATCAATATCATTAATTGTGATTGTTTTAACAGCGTTATTTTGACATTTTACTTTAACTGTTAATTGGTTTTCTTCATCATACATAATAAAACTTCTATAGCTTAATACTCTTGCACAATCATTAATTAAAGATGTATAGTATTCTTCGTTGCTTGTGTCATCATCTTCATATGGTTTTACTTTAAATACAAGGTATACATCAACTGAGAAGCCAACTTCAGGGCTATATTCTTCTTTGATGTACCTTGAACCATGATATTCTATTACCTGTCTTAATTCGGTCATTTCCTCTACAGGCATATCTATATCTATTGTTTGTGCACTATGTAACATTGAAAGCAAATGCGCTAATAGCATTAACAAAATGACCATAACAAACAAAACTATAATGGTTTTCATATAGTTTTCTTTCTTATGGTCATTAAAATTCATTTTATCCATGTATTTCCCCTTTGATCTTTAGTACTTTACTTATTTATTCTATCTTTTTCATATAAATATACAGAATCTTGATCTACAAATGTAATTTTTCCGTCTTTAACAAGTTGTTTTACTTTATCTCCTGCTAAATAGTTATTGTAGATTGATATTCCTAATGAATCATTATTTCTTATATCAATATTAATTCCTCTTGTTGGATAAGAAGCTTTGAATCTTCCTTCTTCTTCATTATATTCAAACTCTGTGTAACACATTATTCTCTTCATTCCACTAACAAATTGACCTAATTCTTTTGAAGAAACATATTGTTCTATTAATTGGTCTATTTTTTTACTTGAATCTGTTGAATATGAATAATATGATACTTCTCCTGGATAGAAGAATAGATACATTCTAGCATTTCTATATGCTAGAAATCCTGAATTTACTCCTCCAGCAAAGAAGTCTTTATATTTTTCTGAAATAGCAAGTAATGATGTATGTATATCCACATCATCAATGATTAAACCTTCATATGTATCATCAAATACAACGTTCATTACCGCTTTATTTGGTTGGATTAAAAATTTTAATCCTTCATCTGGATAATAAAGATATCCATCATCTAATTGTTTTGATTCTCCCTCCAAATATTCCTCTACATATTTAAAGTAGTAATCATTCATATCAAGCACAGCAACTAAGGCTGATTGCTCATACATACTTTGAGGTTCAACCATTTCTGCTTTATCTATAGCTATATAAGAACTTCCATTAACAACGTCATAGAATTTTTCATTGTCATTAAATACTACTGTATATGCTCCTGTTTCTTGGTCTATTGTTACTTTTATTCTTACACCTTTTTGACTATCTATTAACTCAAAATCATGAGTTATTTCTTGAGATAGAGCATCTACCAATTCGTAGAAAAACTCCTCCTCACTATTTCCTTCTTCATCAAATAAATCACGTGGGAAAATTACGTTAAATGTATAATCTGTACTACTTACGACAGAAACTCCCCTATCTAAAAATATCTTTGTTACTTCAGATACTGATACTTCAGGTGGAAGTACTACATTTTCATCAATATATGCTTCTTGTACAGTGTTTTCTTCTACACTAGTACTACCTTGTTGAGCATTACCTAATAATGTAGTTAATATAGCAAGTATAAGTATAAGTACTATACCTGCAATTATTATTATCATCTGTCTTCTATCTGTAGTCATCTATTATTTTCCTTTCTTAAACATCTTATCCATACCTTTAATTGATGCACCATCTTTAACATCAAATATTGTCTTAACCATTCTTTCAGCATTACTCATAGCAAATAATAACGCAATAGCAACAAGCGGTGCTCTTTCGCAAATATTATTTGCTGTAAGTATAAATACTAAATAAATTAGTGCATGCAGTGGCTGGATAAGAACGTTTAAAATAAATTCCTTCATCCATGTTGAGAAAGCTTGTGCTTTACCATCTCCAGCTTTATCAATTGAATATGTTATTGTTATTAATGGAGAAATCATTATTAAGAAACCAACCATTAATAGCCTCTTTGTATATGCCCAGAAGAATTTTACTTCTGTAAACAATAATACCCAATAAAGAATTGAATAAAATGTAAGCATTAGTCCAGATGTTTGAAACAATGGGTTTAAAACCATATTTCTAACTGTATATTCAAATGGATTGTCTTGTGGACTCTTTTCCATAAAAGATACTCTTATACTATAGAATGTATTAGTTATAAGTTCGCCTATTCTTATGATGAAACTCATAATATAAGGCATCAAAAATATAATCAGTATACTTTCAATCCAGCTTATAAGCATTTTCTTATATTTAGCTTGATCAGAAGCAACTGTAGAAATTGCCATTCTAATTCCTATATAAATAAGAACTAATAAACCTAAAGCAAGTGAAATAATTCTACATAAGTAATATACTCCAGAAATACCTTTTTTAATCTCTAAATTTGATTTGTTAGCATTTACTGTAATATCTCCTACAGTATATGTATCTTCTGTATTAAAGAAGTTTATATTAAATAGTGGAATCCTATTAAATACGCATCTATCTATAGTAAACCAGAAAAAGGTTCCTGAACTTCCCGTTTCACTTGAATATGTTAAATCTCCTATAATTAAGTCTATCTGCAATGCTATAAATACATTTAATAGTCTTGCGATGATACCTGTTATAAATCCAACTATAGATGCTCCAAAATTCGCAAAGTTCATTGTTTGTGTAGTTGCTGAATCTTGTACAAGTGGAGCAGTACCAGAATAAACTAAGTCGTGAACTGAGTTTTGACTCTCCTCACCTCTATTTCTGTATGGACTTGTTGAACTCTCAAGGCCATCTGGATTTGGTCTAGCAAAACCATAATTGCAGAATATGAAATTAAATAGTATCAAACATACTAAAAAACAACTTAATAATTTTTTCATCCGATTTCCTCAAATATTATTTATTCTTTTGAGCTTCTGCTTGAGCTTGAGCCTCTCTTCTTGCTTTCTCTAATGCTGCTTGTTTTGTTAAGTTTGTCTCAACGAATTCGAACTCTTTCTTTGTAGGTTGAATTGCTAAAATTGCTGAATCTCCACCAACTTTAAGTAATCCTTCACCTCTATTACATGTGATTAAGAATCCAGATTCACCTTCACTTAACTTGAATACTTCTTTTAAGTATTGAATCTCTGATTTATCTTGTGCTAAGAATAATTTTGTTTCAGAAGATGTTAGAACGGCTTGTACCTCTTGCTTTTCATAGAAATCTTGGAATTTCTGTGAAATAACGGCAAGTGATACGTTTCTCTTTCTAGCACGTCTAGCCATTGTATTTAAGAAATCAACAGCCTCTGGATATGGAAGTAACATCCATGCCTCGTCGACAAGAACTCTCTTCTTAGCAGCTTTTGTCTTATCTTCACTGTTTTTCTTAACATATTTCTCCCAAACCCAAGAAAGCATAATTTGTTGAGCCAAAGGTCTAGCAAATCTTTCCTCAAGTTGTGAAATATCTATGTTGATAAATGGTACACCATCTAAAAGCTCGAATGTTGATTGTCCATCAAAGTAAGCCATTTGTCCTTGATACTCTCTAACGTATTGTTTCATAACCTTTACTAAGTAACTGTAGTGGAAACGATAGTCAGGGTTTTCATTTTCTTCAGCTTTTCTCTGAATTCTCTTGAACCAAGATCCAATTGTTGGCATTTCTTTCTTTGTTCTACCTAAGTAGTTTTGTGAAATATCAACTGGTCCTCCATTCTCATCTCTTGTATATAAACTTTCAATATTATTTGTGATACCTAAAGCTGCATACTCTTCTGCAACAGCCTCAGAAATAATTTGTTTTGTAAGCTCGTTAACTTCCTGGCTTCTTGTACTACCTCTAGCCATTGTAAGAAGACCATTTGTAACGTCCTCAACCTTATTCTCAACACTTAAAACTGTTCTCTCTTTACCTGTTATTTCGTCTTTTACAGTTTCAGGCTCGATATCGAATAAGTTAATAACTGTTTTTGAGTTAGGGCTTAATGTTACGTTTACACCACCAAGGGCTTCAGCAACTATTCCGTACTCACCTTCAGCATCAAGTGCCAAACTATCAATTCCCATCAATATTGCAGAACGAGCTGTAATTGTTTTGATTGTAACTGATTTACCAGCACCAGATTTACCAAATATAACCATGTTATAATTTGTTAGTTTAGAGCTAAAATTATCAAAAAGGATAGGTAATCCTGTTTGTTTATTGAAACCTAAAGGAATACCATTTTCGTGTCCAACTTCTGAAATGAAGAATGGGAATACTGTACTCATCGCTCTTCTATCAAAAGTATGTGATTTTGATAACTTGTTATCGCAATATGGTAAGTTACTTCTAAAAGCTTGATCTTGTAATGCCCACGCAGGTTTTATATCGATTAAGTTTTTAGACATCTCACTTGCTAATAACTCTGTATATTTATCTAATTCTTCCATACTATATGCGAATATAGTAGCAACTATTGAAGAATCGAATAATTTGTTGAAACCAGCAGCTATAGCATCACGAAGTTCCTCAGCTTCTTCTCTCTTCTGTGCTATAACTCTCTCTCTATTTATATCACCTCTATCCAAGGCAACAATTCTTTCAGATTCTAGTTCGTTAATTGTTCTGTTCAAGTCTTGTTGTGATGAAGCTTCACTAACAGGGTTTATGAAAACAGATACGTTTATATCTCCAAATGTATACATACCTCTTAAGAATTCTGGGAATGTACACATTCTAGGTAGATTTGCAACAATCATACTTCTTGCATATCTAGTTCTTGTAGATGAAATCTCTAGATGGTTAGTATAACTTGCATCAATTCCACCTGGTGCAATTAATTGCTTTAAATTTTTCTCGTTTTTCTTAAAAACGCTTACTTCCTCTTTTTTTACTTGCTCAATTTCACTAGAAGCAACTTCTTTTTTACCACCAAACATCTTTTATCTCCCTTCTTCTTTAGTTCCCTATGCTTTTCTTCTTAACAATTTTCTTCTTTGGAGCATTTAGCTTAGCTTGCTCTACAAGAGGTACTTCTTGTTTTGTAGAATTCTCTACTTCTTCTTTAGCTAATTGGAATACTCTAGGATCTAATTGATTTTGATAGCTATCAAGTATTTCAGATGCTTTTTGTTTGATCTTTTCTTCTTTACTAATTGCTACTTCTAATTCTTCTATTTGTTTTTGTCTATCAGCTTTTAGAATGCTGTCTGTTGCCATATCAATTGCAGCAATGTTAATTTCTTGATCAATCTTTTCTTGTTTCTTTTGAAGTACGTCTTTACCTGTACTATATAATGCATCGTATTGTGATTCTAATGCTTTGCTTAATTGTAAGAATTCAGCCTCATCTCTATTGTATGCTACATATAATAATTCAGCTAATTGTTCAGAATCTAATATTTCTGATGTAATCTGTGATGTTGCAAGAGCACTTGCTATGTTTTGGCATCTTGTATATAGTTCTGAGAAGCACATGTTATAAATCTCTTCTTTAGAATATTTATCAAGACCACCACCGATTTCAGCAGAATAATAAGTTACAACAACATATGTTTTTTGTTGTAATACGTTTTTATTTGAACTTAATTTCTCAACATAATCAGTAATAGAGATACCATATTCAAGAATGTTGACTTTTCTTCTCTTCTCAAACTCTAACTTTTCTCTTAATGCTTTATTTCCTTGAGATTTTGCTTGAGAAATCTTAGCGTCGATTTTTTCAATCTCGTTTGTTAAATTATCAACCCTTGATTTATACTCATCTATGATATCTCTTAAATTTAAAGTTCTACTTTGAACATATAATTGGATTGGAAATCTTAAGGTATTTAAGAATTGAACGAAACCTTCTTCTACAGATATTTTCTCCTGTTCACTCATTAGGTCGTAGTTAACACCATTACATTGTAAAATCATTACATATTGTGTACCATTTTTTCTTACAATCATGTTATCAACTATCTCATCAAATTCCATGAATTCAAAAATTGATTCTCTCGTTAATTTACCAGTGAATTTACCAAATTCTTGTTCAGCTGTTGTTTTTGTGTTTTCTTGTGTTTCTTCAACTATATCAGCTTCTTTTACTGGTTTTTTCTTCTTTGGTCTCATTAAATAAAAGTATAATCCTATCAAGCCAACCATTATAGCGATTATAATGTATATACTAGCTTGCAATAATGGTATCATATCATTATTCATTTGTACTTTCCTCCTTATTTACCTTTTCTTCTTTTGAGTATGTATACATTTTTCTACTTTGTCTCCATTTAAAAAATCTAAGTATTATTTCGCCTATTGGTTCTCCACCAATTTTTTTAGTTATAGGAAATGCAACAATTGTTGGTATCTTTAAAGCACCTACTGCAAATCCCATAAAGGCAAATACCGCCATGACGCCAATTCCTATTGGCGTCATATTTATTGATTTGAAAATAGCAAAAAATATAAATCCTAACATTGCACCTACAGCTGTTGTAATCAATGATTTAACTGTAAATATATATAAAATTCTTGACTCACCTCTATAATTACGAGGTATATAATAAGTTCCCATCTTTACCTCCTAATTAAAATGTTGAAGCAACATTAACTACTGTACTCCAAATGAAGTAAGCACCAAATATTACCATTGCAGAAACTACAACACCAATTAATTGTGTCTTTAGTTTTGCTTGTGCTTCTGGTCCAGCTGTTAAGTATTTAATACCCATATAGATAACCACAGCAACAACTATACCACCACCAATGAATGTTAATATTTGTCCTAAGCCTACGAAATCTTTTACAACATTGTCATAGTTAATATTTCCTTTTACTTGTTTTTCTCCTTGATTAACAAAAGCTTTGGTTTGATCTTCCATATCATGCAAAAGAGATCCTCCTGATGTAGCAGCGACTTTAACAGGATAAACTGATGACATTACGCAAATCATCATTACAAGCATACAAATAATTTTTACATACTTTTTACTAATTTTCATAGTTTTCTACCTCCAAAAAAATCTAATGCGCCTATTTACACTATTATAAATATTATATGGATAATTATTTTTATTTTCAATAATTTTAACCATAAATTTAGTTTTTTAACATAAATGTAATATAAGCATTTTTATAAAAAAAAAGCACACTAATAAAAGTATGCCTTCTTTTTTATTTATTTAATAATTTAATTTAATACGTTTCCTGTGAATGATTCAATAATTGCTGCTAAGTTAACAGCACCAAATACTAAAACGCAACCAATTACAATAGGTGTTGCCATTTTCTTTATATCCGCTTTCTCTCCTGGAGCAGCAAGTATATATTTAATACCCATAATTGTGATTACTAGTAATGCTATACCAGAACCTGCAATTTGTAATAAACCAATTGCTGTATTAACAATCTTTACAGTTCCAAAGCTATCATCTAATCCTTCAGGGGTAGAAGTTTTCTTCATACTACCAACCAATTTACTTATTCCACCATCTGCTGCATAACACATTGTACACATACAAACAATAATCACATATAGTGTAATCATTGTCTTGATAATAATTTTCTTACTCATACCGCTCCTCCTTCTAGGTAAATGATGAATCTAATACTGTTTTTATTATTGACAAAATACCAGAAGCACCAAATAGTATCAAACCACCAATTACATATGATGTTAAGTATTTTTTTAGATCTGCTTTTTCGCCAGCTGAAGCTAAAATATACTTAATTGCTATCCACATAAAAATTACAAGGGCTACTGTAGCACCAATAGTTCTTACTACACCTAAAATAGAACTTATAATCTTTATTATAGCTTCTCCAGCTTTGGTAGCACCACCATCAATGGTACCAGTATATGTTTTTTTGACAAATCCATCAGCACCAAATACTAGTGTTGATAATACACATAAAAGGCATATCAATAATACCATTATTCGAATCAACAATTTTTTATTTATTTTCATAATTTTAATCTCCTTATGGCTTACTTGGACCGATTGTATTAGCTAAACTAACAACAATACTTATAAAGTTTGTTGCAGCAAATAACAAGACAGCACCAATTACAAAAGCAACTGATTGTTTTTTAATTTCAGCTTTCTCGCCTGGCGCAGCAAGCATAAATCTTGCAGCAATAACTGCTAGAATTGTTAATGATGCACTAACACCAATGATTCTCATAACAGCTACATAATTATTAGATGACTTCTTAATCAATGTTTTTACTTCATCAGGAGTTGCATCTTGATCAAATGCGCTAGGATCCTTCAAACTATTTCCTATAACAGCTGCATATATTGGTGTCATCGTTGATAAAACCATTATAAGCATTAATACCATTGTAAACAATGAAATTATAATTTTTTTCTTCTTCATACTTTTTCTCCTAAGATTATTTAGCAGTAATTGTTGATGATAAGTTAGAAATAATTCCTAAAATACCTGTTACAGCAAATAGTATTACTGCGCCGACAATATATACAACTGCACTTTTCTTAATCTCAGCTTTCTCACTAGGTGCTGCAGTCATATATTTCATTGCAACCACTAATAACATAAGAATCGCAGCTGTAACACCAACAATTCTGAATATAATAATTAAATTAGTTACTATACTT
>AUXO010246528.1_pt1 | contig 28584 bp, 29 predicted proteins | sample 768731 | NCBI WGS metagenome assembly AUXO01 (sample SAMN02715735, study PRJNA202380) | gut metagenome | biome: sheep rumen | host: Ovis aries | place: New Zealand: Palmerston North
ACATACTTAGGAATTATCTCTTCCCTTGGTATATCAGAACTCCATTTTAAGCCTGGGCATCTATCCATCTCATCCATAATTTGTAATAGACTTCGTGCTGTTCCTTTAAGTTCTATAGTATTATCATCTATTTGTTTGAAATCACAGACATCATTATAGTTTACGCCCACCAATAGATCAAACAGCAGCATAATACCAGTCGTTCCATAACAAAATTCAGTAAAGTTTTTGTCATAGAAAGGTCTTATTTCCCAAAGTTTCTCAGCACTAAAGTCACAAGTATTGGAATCATGAACAGTAATGAATGAAGTCAAATTCCATCCTTCTTCCTTGGCCACACGAACATCATTAAAGAACCCAGAACTCATGGCAGTTGAAGTAGATCCCTGAATAACAAGATTGATACCAAGTCTCTTAATTCTTGCTTCTAGGTTCTTTTTCTCTTTAATGTTCTTGGATTTCTTATATAGTCTCCACTCATCCACCTGTAATCTATCTCCAAAGATCGTATTAATACATCCATCGTGACTAAATGGATAGTCTTGTTGATGTGATATATACTCTCTTAATTTTGGATAAGATTTATAAACGATTTGTATTACTCGTTCAGCTTCATCAACACTACAGTCTAATCGTGTTGCCAATGAATTCTTTCCGAGACCATACAGGATGCCAAGGAATACTGTCTTAAATTTCTTTCTCCACTTTTTTCTTTCTTTATCGCTCAATGCATTCCACCCTTCGTCCCCCAGATATATTTTAGCAGTATTAATATAGACATCAATACCTTTCTTAAACATATCGATAAGGTTAGGGTCTCCACTTGCAAATCCAGCACTTTTCACTTCTGCACTGCTTATGTCGAAATATGATAACAAGTGGCCAGGATAACTTCTCACAACGCTTTTAATATCTGAGTGAGAGATGATTGTATGATATCCTGAGCTCCATCGTTTTGAGGATTTCTCCATGCATTGAAAGTGTGCCCTCATTTTAGTTATAGCTCCTTCTTCCCCAGGCATAGCTTCTCTAATCATCACATGCGTATCTTTATCTTCTATTACGTTGATGTCAGTCTTTAGGAACATTCCATCAATATAAGTAGATAGAATTTTCGCATGTTTTTTATAGAGAAGATAGTTTATGGTTAGTTTCCTGATAAAGAAGAAATTTTCATTCAGGTCTTGGTCATTAAAGGGCAATCCATATATCTCACAATTCTTAGAGACGTCGGGGATTATCTGTTCTTGTATATTATAACCATCAAAATTACTCCAGACCGTTTTAATTTGTTCAGCCTTAAGATCTGAATAATATGTATAGGCTAAGTCATACATTTTTTGTGGGTAATCTCCTAAGTTTCCTGTTGAGTCATAATTGCTCCAAGCTCTAAAGAAATGTAGATAGGCTTCCTCGACAGTATTTATTCCTAAGTTTTGATAGAAATGAGCTTGTCCTGGGAGTTGCTGTATACTTTCCATCAGAGCCGCAAGATAAGCAGACTGAGTTGGATAAAGCCCTGCCATTTCCAAGACGATTTGATCATTTTCGATAGGAGATTTGCACTTAAAGTAGTTATTAGATATATAATCACTATACTCTAAGAGATCAAACCTCTGTCCAAATGCTATAATCTCGTCTGGTATATGGTTTAGATCCGGCATTATATCTCGACAAATTCTCAAGAGCTCATTATAGGCTGATTCATTGTAGAGATATTTTTCCAGCTCATCCAGCTTCTTTCCTAGTTTAACTTTATCTAGCCCAACCAATTCTGAGTATTTTGGGGCTAATTCATTTAATAATTTCTTTCTTCGAACTACTCCAGCATCAATCTTCTGTTTCATCTTTATGGCAGCTTTCGTTTCAGCCACTAATTCAACAAAAGGTTCCGCAAATTCTGGTCCATATTTCATTAACAACATTCCTTCATCTAGACCAGTTTCATATGTATCTAGAGTGTCAATGTTGCTGGAGAGAATATACTTTAACTGCTCAATTGGATCACCTTTGAAAAACTTAGATTCCTTTAAGAGCGATGTCAAGACGGGACTAAACTTTGATAACTTAGCCATTTTAGGAGCTGTTATCTTCATTAGTATAGCACATCTGGCCGTCGCACAATAAGTAATACCCCAAGCCATCATTCTAAGGCAAAAGTTGTGATACTCTAATCTAAAACCTTCATCTTTAGGAATACCACATGAATGAAGTCTAGTGGCAAGTCTAAAGTTATCCATGAAAGTTTCGATAGCCTTAGTTGTATACTTCTGACTTTGATAATAATAAATCATTAAAGTATAGAAAGCATCAAGATTACAATAATGACCTAAGATACTAGACGGGATACACATGAATGGATTTCCCCAATATTCTAAGATCAAATCCTCAAACTCCTGAATGTGATTGGGATAAAGCTTAGTTAGTTCTTCCCATTCTGGCGATAACTTAAAATTCTCCTTCGTTACCTTCAGAACTTTCTTACGGTCAGCTTTTGTTTTTCCCTCTACACTGAATAACATAGAATCAATGAGGTCGGAGATTCTATCAAAAGCTGTATCCCAAACAGTTGCGCCAATCAAATTAGCTGACCACTTTAATGAATACTTCTTGTTCAGGTGATTTCCATCCAAAACGTTAAATACACCAGCATCACATAGGTTATATAAGTCTACGCCTAACATTCTTCTAGATACCTGAAACTCATATTGCATGTTATAAGTCCAAATTCTAGATTGATTCTTCTCTAAAAACTTACCTAACCTCTTTAAAACTCTATCATACTCTTCTTTCGTTGTGTTGTGTCTTAGGTCTGTTAAAGATATAAAACCACCATAACGATAAGTACATATGGAAACCCCTGATAATTCAAACCAAACATCTAATGGCATACCGGAAGCTTCATAGTCAAGAGCAAATATAGTCTCCTCTGGTAATGATTCTAGCCAAGAGAGAAATGAATCAACCTCTGACAATGTATGAAGAATCTTATGCTTAAACCAGGAAAAATCAACCGGCTCTGCAAAATTAGGAGACAAAAACTCATCAACCTCCTCTTTCTCTGGCTTGTCTATCACTTCCTTAACAAAAGCTCCACCTTCAATACTAAGACGTGGCAGCTTCGCACAGTCAAAATAATTCTCTGACCTAATACAAAAGTGATACCTCTGCTGAAGATAATGGAATGGTTGCGCCCCTACTAACATCGCTGCATCACCAGGACCTAAGGACAGTATAATATTCCGATCAACCTCAGGCAATGCATCAAGCGCATCTAAGAGGTAAACATCCTGTATGCCTAACCTAAAATACTCGGCATAATTAGGTGTTTCTGTTCTGTCAATCAATAATAATCTTTTCATCTTTTTAAAAATCTATATTATTATACGTCGGGAGATCTTTACTTCTCCCAAATATAAGGTAAAGGTCTGATGGGAAACGCAAAAATAAAAGGGAGAGGAGTCCTGATTTAACTCCCCAACCCTCTCGTAGTAGTAAATAGTAGACATTCACATGCCTTTTATCAAATATAAAGAAAAGACGGCTTAAAATATATTCAATGCCTTATATGAAAAGAGAAAATGGGAAAAAAGACATTGAAAACTAGGTTATATCCAACTGAAGATGAACCTAGGTATGGCCAGCAGTTTAGAGTGACTGGGGCACAATTTATAGATCTTGATGGGAAATATACTGATGTGGTTCCCTTCAATATTATGTCGTCCAAAAATAAAAATCAACCCCATTATTTTAAAGTGGGGAAGAATTGGACAGAATGGAAATTCAACAGAGATAAGATCAGAGACCAAATATTGAAAATTCTCGACACTAATCATGAGAAAGGTTTAATTCCTTACAGAGAAGTTAGTGCGATTCGAGGAAAATATTTTGGAGAGGAGGAAGAGCTTATTCTCTAAAAACTCAGGGAAGGATTAAGTTCTTTCCCTTTCTTTTCCTTATATATGGGAACTACAACAATATACAAAACTCACTTTATTTCTTAGGGGACAGTCTGTGAAGATAGTCCCCTCATTTTTATTTTTCCTTCCCAAATGTATTTAAATGCCTTATATATGAAAGAAAATTATTGTTTAATCGGATCCTGAAGACAAAAATAAAGTCTAAGGGATCATAAATTTTTTAATTATGAAAAAAGCTTTAAAAGAATATTTGAACGAAAGTGAGATAACATTAGTAACTCACGGAGGAGTCTGCCATGCTGATGATATGCTGGCAGCAGCGTTACTTACACTCTACTTCGAAGAGAAGGATATAGAGGTAAAATTATTGAGAACTCGGGACGAAGGTAAAGTTCCAGAAAACTCGATCGTTTTTGATGTGTTTGGCGGAGAGCTGGACCATCATGGAAAAGAGGCCATCATAGATGGTGGCAGAGAATTAGCCTCAATTGGCTTGATATGGCGGTGGGGCAAAGAAGAGTTCATTAAAACTTTTGAACTCGACGAGACTACCTGGTCTGAGATAGATCGGGAGTTGTTTAAGCCCGTCGACGAGACGGACAACACGGGTAAGATGAACCCATTTAATTGGATTCATAATTGTATCCGAAACTATAGAGGGATTGAGAAGGTGCTTAAGTGGCACAAGAGAATCCTTCGGGGAGTGTTCTTCGCTATGGCTGAAAAGGCTGAGCAGCAGAGGAAATACCTCCAACTGAACATAAAGGAGATAGCTGGCATAACCTGTCGCTACTCAGAGAGCTTCCTGCCTTCGGGCATTGAAGACAACAAGGCGGTGCAGGCCTTCGTTTGGAAGAACGAAAAAGGGCATTACATGGTTCGGACCCTGAATGGTCTGCAACTCAAACCTGGGATCACTACTGGTGAGATTCCAGGAGTAATCTTCACTCACAAGGGTGGGTGGATTGGAGAGGTCGAGAGTCTTGAGGACATCAAAAAGATTCTTGCGTAACTTGGCCTCTAGGGAGATGCTACACTTGGCTCTCCCTTTCATTTTTTTTTCTGTGGACTCTGTATTAAGAAAAAAAATAAGGAGAACGTCATATTTCAGGCGCTCTCCTCTTTATTATTCAAATACTTCTTTCTTCAATCGTTCAAGTCGGAAGTATCTATCAACGTTCTTATATTGAGTAAGCCAGTACTGCTTTCTATCCTCTTGTACCGTCCCATATGATATAAACAGATCTTCAAATTGTACTTTTGAGTCTCTTATCACATTTTCCAGTGCATGAATTCCCAGGTATTTTTCGACTTTCCCGGGTTTCAGTTCTGCCAGAGTGAGGTGTGGGTTATAGGAGTCGAAATCTGATTTAATATCATATTTACTACGAAGTCCTCCATTAATCTTTTCACACCAATTATATAGCTGTGTATCTGGTTTAAGTTTCAATATCAGGAAGTCTCGATCATTTTCAAAGAAGCTAATTTCGCATAGATCTAAGACATTCTGATAATTTTCTTTGGTTTGGATATACTCCATCAGATTTGCGTATTCTTCCCCACCAAGAATAGTCTCAATATCTTTCAGTAATTGCTTTCTAGGTATGTGTTTACCTTGAGCATATATTAGAGTTATATGAGTATCTAGTTCTACCCCAGTTCCTTCAAGATCTTCAGGCTGGAAGAAGCATCTAAGGTCGACTGGTGTATATAACTCAGCTGCCATCATGAGACAGGAATTAATATTATCTTCCATAGTTTACTTCTTCTTTAGTCTAAATTTATTCTTCATCGTTGCCACTTGATTCTTAAGGTCTGAGCCACCCTGATTATAGCCTTTCTCATCGGTTATAGTCAATCCAAGTCCCAACAATTGATTTAAGAAGCTCTGGTTATCTTCCTTTACGGTGTTCTCTCTAGATTTCTCAATAAACGGCACAACATTTCTAGACAGCAGGGCCCACAGATCCATTTCACTAATCTTTTGTCCGGCCTCACGATATCGGCCTTTTCCTAAGATTGGTTCATTGTATCTAGAGTTAATATCACCTCCTGTCAACTGTAATGATGTAGTGACCTTATTGAAATATGTTGGAATATGGTACAAGACCTCCAATGTAATCCAACCGCACTGAAGATTTTTCTCAACTGGAACCATTTTGCCTTCCATACTTTTAACTACCTTATCGAATTCTTCAGGGCTTAAGTTATCCCTCAGTTCATCAAGGTCAGTAATTTCTTTTTCAGGCATTAAAATTTGTGATTGAGCTTCCAGACTAAGTTCATTCATCCACGTATCAATTTCTTCTGGACTATATGAAGAAAAGCAGCCTACCTCGAAATAATATACTTCTTCGAGAGGTTTAGATTCGTGGAGTTTAATGAATTCTTCAGGTGTCATAGAGTCATATCGGCCTTTATAATACTTGCTAAGAAGAGGAATAATCTTCTTTTGCCCTGCCTTAGTTTTCTTATATTCCTCAACCATTCCATGAAGTCTATGAGCAATTTGGCCGAGTTCTGTTTCTACCAATACACCTGTGATCTTACGGTTGATAGTACTATAGGGGTTCATGCAGACTTCAACTCGATACTGTTTTCCGGTAGCTTTTTCAACCATCACCGGCATAAGTTCATCTGGTCTAACTTCTGATACTACACCTTTACCACCATATCTATTAGTAATCTTAGAACCAACCATACCAATAGTTCTCTTGATAAGTCTGATTCTGATATTATAGACTACTTTGTAATTCTTTTGGTCTAGTTGAATAGAGCTTAGTCTATCTGCAGCAACGTACTCTGGAAATTTCTTGTAGATATATTTCTTTCTATCCTCCTCAATTGTGTCCATATATTCTTTAATGGGCTTTTCCGATTGATTAGAGAAAGTATAATCTGGTTTCTTTTCCGATTTAGGTACTCTTGCTCCAACATTCTTTTGTACATAGACATCAGATACCCAAGCTTCATCAATATTGTTTGGAACTTTCAGAGACTCTTCAACAGTATATTCGGACAAGTTTTTTCCTTCTTCTCCAAATAATCCTCCTAATTTTTGGTTCAGGAGTCTATTGATTTCATCGAGTCTTTTTCCAGCAAATAATGTTATAACTTTATCACCAGACTTTACTTTCGTGCCAATCGGAGCAATCCATTTAAGACACGCTGAAGTTCTTACATCTATAGAAAGGTCAATAATGGAGTATGATGCGACTCTATTTGCAAAAGATTCAGATATAACTAGTGCATCCTCATTTACCTTGCCAAAGAATGCAGAGAATAAGACAAGAGCATTTACACCTGGCCGATAAGTATTTTCAGTCATACCAACGGCGCCAGTAATAATATCTCCTTTCTTTACCTTTTGTCCAACTTTTACTTTTGGCTCGGTATAAACAGAAACATCATTTACCGACTGAATAGCTGTCTGTCGTGCTATTGCTATTTCTGTTTTATCTTTATCAGGGAGTTGAATATAAACATTATGTTCATCAATCTTAGTGACTTTACCTTCGTCATAAGAGAATTTGGTGTTCATGATATTATCTTTCAGCTCCTCATATCGACCTGTTCTAACTATCTCTGACTGTGCATTTACCAGTGGGATAGCCTGTTTAATCATCGATGTTGCCATTGAGATACGAACAGAGTCAGTATAATTAACAAAAGGAATACGTCTAGTTGTAGAAGAAAGGCGATAATCTGGATGGAGGTCGATAAGATCTATTTCCTCTACCGGTACCATTCTTCTTTTCATTCTGTATTTTACTTCGACTTGACCCTCTGGATTTGGTTTCAGCGTCTTAGTATCATAATCTACATATTCTGACGCACAAACCTTTTTATTCAGGTAGTCAATATAGTCTATAGTGATCTTTTCAAATTCTTTCGTATATACATCAAACAATACCTTATCCTCTGTTATATGAGTTGAGAGGGTTAATGAGTTTTGTTTATTGGTGTTATTATTTCATTCATATCAGAGCGTTAACTCTGAATTAGACTATATCATCCGTTTTGATTATTTAACGGTTTCACCTATAGTCGTTGAATATAATCACTTGTCAAACTTAAATCCTTTCTCTGGATTATTCTCTATCCAGTGTTTTATTGTTCTAGGCTCATGATGAGTTTTCCTAGCACATTCTTTAAGAGATCTATATTTAGTTTCATCTGGTCCTATAACAGAGAACACATCTTTTAGATACATAATAACCTTCTGGCATTTTCTCTTTATGTTTCCATTTTGAAATTAATTGATCATAGATTCTCTTGTAATTCATTTTAGTTTAACAATTGATCATACTGCTGATTAAGCTTATTTACTCTTCCAGCATTTAGTGAAATTATTCTCGACAAATAATTTATCGGTGTATCGGCGAAGTCAATCAGATCCGCCATAGATGTATTATAAGCAACTGTATCTGGGATTGTAATTTTTGTCCCAACTGCTTCGAGAGAGATTGCGTTTACTCCTAGTGGCACTTGCGGTCCATCACCATCCGACTCTGACGTACCCTTAAAATATCGAGTAGCCAGATTAGTAATAGAGTTGATACCATTAGGGTGTAAGATAGAGTGCTGTGTAAAATACCTAGTAATTTGCTGACGACATGAGTAATAATTTCGACCGCTATTACTTCTAAAGAGGAAAGTTTCAAATCCTTTCGGAACTGATTCTATCTCTTTATCTATAATTAAGTCCTTCGCCCTGTCATCACCGAACTCTATACAGGCATCGATTAATTCAGACGTAATATACTCTGGTCTATATGGAAGATCTAGCTTAATTTCAAACTTCTTCGCTTGAGTATCAGTGAGTCGGAGTAATTCTTTTCTTTCTCCTGTCACTGTATTTAAGTCTTTGTATTTGATTTCAGCTGTCTTTTCTTCAATACCTAGATCTGGATTAATCTTCTTTATTTTCAGAACCTGCTTTTTGATGTCATAGTATCTGTCAAAGTCGAAGTTAATTCTAAAACCGCTTGACACTGACATTTTAATACGACAATCATAGTCAGACCCGAGCTTATTTGTAGCAATTCGATATGCTCCTTCGATAATAAATGCACCGTCTATCTCTTTTGGAATTTCGAATGATGAATATTTTTCAGTATCATCCTCTGTTGTATGATAGATAAGCTTCACCTTATGCGTAGCGGTCAAACCATTTTCAATATAGTATGATGCAGGCTGCGGTGGTTCTTCTTCTATCACAAAGTTTAGATCAGTAATTTTAATACCTTTTGGATTGTACATATCAGCACTACTAAAAAAGCGTCTAACGATAGTCTGACATCCTCGGCTCTTAAAATATTCGTTGAAGTTACTCATTTTTACAATAATGTTTTTATATTCAACTGCTTATATTCGCAATCTACTGAGTTGAAAAATTCCTCAAGTTCCTTTTTAACAGTTTCTTTCAATTCTCTAGCACCGACATATTCCTCCATTGGTTTACCGTCAGTGGATCTAAAGAAAGCATCATAAGTCACAAGATAATTATAAGTATCTTTGAGCTGATGCATAACAAGCTTTACCGAAAATCGTTCATATTTATCCTCTGGTACTGAATTCTTAAGGTTTTCATAGAGGATATTTCTAGCCTGAACAATATCTGGGTCATTACTATCTAAAACATTAAAAGGTATCTCATAGGAAATTTTAATATTGTAATAGTTGTCGTTTGTCATCCTTTCATTCCTTTATAGAAAGTCCATATCCATTAAATTACCAGCTCTTTTCTTTGTGGTAGTGGATTTGGATTTTGTTCTGGTAGCTTTCTTATCCACAATACTAACTACCGGACTCTTGTTTTCATCAATATTTTCTGAAACGGTTGGAGCTAGGGCAGGAGATTTATCGTCCCCCACCTTAGCTATGATATTACCGTCCTTTTTGATAACTATATTGATTTCCAGTTCATCCCTAAAATCAGGCAGATCTAGTTCAATCTTTATAGTTCCCATTATTATTTATCAAGTTTGTTGTTCATTAGAAGTCCAAGAATAGTATTAGTCATTACATCATCGCTCAGATTAACTTCTCCCTTCAATGCCCTAGATACAGCCTTTGATGCATAACCATAAGACAAAGAAGCGAAGAAAGAGTCTCTGTTCAAGATAGATCGTTGAGAACCTTGATAATCTACTTCTTCAATCTTTTCCGTATCAAGATCATATGTTACGTTAATCAAAGAAGCAAATAGCATCTCAATCATCTCTTCCTGCAATGAATTAAGACTAGATATACCGGTTGAAGCAAAATCTTGATCAACTAGAATATAGAACTGTTTTCTAAAGACAAGGTAGATATCATTAATGTTTCCACCAAATGTCCTAGTTACATGGTTCATATTTACTAAGCCTGAACAGATTTTATCAAACTTCTTAACTTCTGCGCCCTCAGGAAAATAGTACATACAGAGAGGATTATATTGATAAGAAACAGAGCCAATTGTTACATTGATGTTTCCTGCTTCATCTTCCTCATAGTGTATTGTACCATCTTCTAGGCAAAAACAATCAGAAACTAACACATTTTCCTTTTCAAAATATCTTAATCCCTTAGAGCCAGACGATGCACGTACTAAGGCAATCATAGAATTAAGTTTATTGATAGGAGAAACGGAGTGATAAGCGCAGCAAATATGTTCTCCAGCTTCAAACTTCTCTTTATCAAGCGTTACCAAGTTATCAGGTCTCGGGAATTTAAGCTCTTTACCTCTAACTTTAAGATAAATCCACTTACCCTCTTCCCTAAATGTACATGGCTTGTCAATAGAAAGGTAGGAATCTGGTGAAAGTTTACGTTCATGTCCACCGTGCTTAAGACCTAAGACTCCCTGCGTTGTAGCTTCTGTCAAGGATGTACCGAAAGAATAACCAATAGAGGCATTATCGGTAAAGTCCTTGAATTTCTTTCCAATCAGATCTGGCGTTACTTCATATACGTTTCCTTTTGTCTTAGTAATAACAGATCTAACTGGGACTAGATCACTCTCTTTTGGATTCTTAAGAGGTTCACTTGGATAAACTTTGCCGTTGGGAGCTGTTCTACCAAGCGCTTTGTATCTAGGAATCAAAAGACCTGACTGTTCCTTATCTTCTCCCTCTGCTTTATACTTATAGGAGCCCATAAGGAAAGTTAATTGTCTAGTCAAATATCCACCTGTTGGCCATAGTCCCACCTCTATTAATCAGAAATCTTAGAGGTGAAACCAAACCTAACTTATATTTCTATAAGTATTAGACTATATAATCCCTTTATTCAGGGCCACGATACATAGTCGTTGATCTTACTTTCTTCTACTTCTGGGTCGTCTTGCTCTAGGCTTATAAACAGTCTTCTCTTCCTCATCTGTCTTGAAAATATTAAAACAGGAAGATTTCTTAAGTTCTTGATACTGCTTAAAACCTGCGAGAGCTACACTAGCAATAACTGCTACGGCCTCAATAACTTTTAATACGTTCTTTGAATTCATAAGTAAGTTGCTGATTTTGGTTAGTTTTTCAATTCCAGCAATACCCCGTGGTTTATTTTATACAAGTGTGCACCAATAAACGTGGATATTTTTTCTTTCATACACCACTTGTTTTGATAGATTGTAATGCTCGGTTTTCGATTGAGTGATAAATCATGTCCTTCTCACCATAGCCTGACAACAAAGATCCTCTAGTAATAACTGGAATCTCATCAACAGAACTAATGATAAGTTGAGGCATATTTAAGGCGGAGATGGAAGTCAATTTTACTCGACCAGCCATATCCAACTCTTTCTTCAAATCCTCTGAGAAAGATGCTTGAGTTTCCTTTTCATATTGATTGTAAAGGTCAGTCAAGATCGCAATTTTCTGAGGATCTGTCAACTCTTTCGAATCTGCCACTTCACATATTTTCTTGTATGTCTCTGTGTTTGTTTCAGTGTATAGAGTATGATAGTCAAATGTAACGTTACCTGCCAAAGAAACCATCCTAAGGCAGAACTTCATTAACTCACGACGCTTCTCAATACCATCCTCCGGCCAATCACAAAGCAATGCCGATAATTTAGTGGCTGACTTTGAATTAAATCTATCATAAGGAGTTTTGGTTAATTCGAAATCATCAATATCCCTGTCTAAGATCTTTGACAATCGAATTTTACCATACGTTGTTATTTTACTTTGATACTCCACATTACCAACTTTTCCTGTGAAGCATATTGGAGTACCTACCTTAATCCTCTTATTAACCTCCACATCCTTCAATAGCTCTACATAATCTTCGTAGTAATATTTGGGATTCTGAAGGTCATCTGGGTCCTCTGGTGTCCATGTTGTTACGTAAGCCAAACCATTAAGAGTCTCATGATTAATCGTTGGAATTGTTTTCATGTTCTTCTTATAGTAAGTTACGTATCTAGGACTCATTTTTCTGTATGTGTCTTCAGCTACCTCCTCTGGAACAGCGATCAATGAAACAGTATCACCATCAAAGTCGGCATTTAGTGGCTCACATATTGCTATAGGATAATGAATGGCAGAATCCTCAACCAATCTTACCTTAACACAGAAAATAGAGTACTCATGAAGCGTAGGTGCTCTTGAAACTCAACTCGATTTTAGCTTTCACTAATAGAATTTTCGAGCTAGACTGTATCTTCTTAGTTTTGTACACAGTCGTTGAACTAGAGAAACTTCCTAGGAGAAATTATTAAGTTCTACATTAAAAAGGGACGGACTATTCTTAATCCAATCCAAAATATAGGAATACACATCAGACTTAACATGACGATCTAGGAATTCTGTATACCGCGTTCCAGTACTATCAAGTCTAGTATAATCTTGAAACTCTAGTAATGTATTATATTCAAGATCTGCTAAGTCCTCTGATTTACCAGATAGAATCATCAAGATCTTCTCTGGTGTGTTAGTTTTCTTTGCCACTAGTTGATACTTGGTTCTAAACTCCCAATTCTTACTATAACCAACCTTTATTGAATCCAAGGTGGGAAAGTCTAGGAAGTAGAAGAAGCCTGGTGTTCCCCGATATTGAGATAAAATCAGGTTCCTATTATCAACTCTCATCTTATATTCCGACCCATAACCTTTCGACGTCTTATCTTTGGCATTCCTGGATCGTATATTCTGCATCCTCTCCTTCCGCTCCTCAGACTTATTCCATTCTGATATCTTAGAAGTCCCAGCATAACGCCCTTCACGATGTAGCTGTTTCATTCTCTCGGAGCGGTCAAAGAAATCGAAAGGCAATATATCTTTTAAGTCAGATGATCCAAACGAAAATAGATTCTTTAACCTAGATATAATCATTTTGTCCTTTCTTTTGTATCCTATGTTTCTCTAGCTGCTGATTAAGGTTTATTTCCTCTTCCAGCAATTCACAAAATTCATAAAGTCGGATATCTCACCAACATTTAAGTGGGATTTTCACCCAACGTGCCAATGGCTTTCTTAACACGAATTGTTTCTCCGCATACTCTCTAAATAATTTCTGAGTTTCGGGATTAAATGCCTCTTCACGCGTCGCTACTCTTGCCTCCTCTTTGGTAAAATTCAAAGTTTCCATGAGGTGCTTGATGAAACCTTCCCTAAACATCTCATACGCTAAGTGAATAGGAACACCAACTTCATCAATGGCTAATGTCGTCGACGGTACAATAGGCGCTCTAGCTGAATTAGGGGTTCTTACGGCATAGAGATCTCGTGCAAAATTCTTCTTCGAGGTATTCAAAAGACTTGTCGCCTCTTTCTTACCAACATTCAAGAACGCACGAAGTAATGCCGTATATCTCACTCTCTCACCGGGCGTTTCAAAACTATTCATTACATCCTCATAGTTCAATGAATTAGATTTCTTCGCCTCTACACAGCAAAAGTGAATGATAATACTATACCATATTGAGAGCCTGTGAGAGCCCATAACACGCTTTCCACCTTTATTCGTCAAAGTGAAAGGACGCATCATAGCCGGCAATACTAAGTAATACCGATTGATTAACTTCTTAAATTCAACTAAGTGGGAGGGGAAATACTCTGATATAATCTTAATCAACCCCTCGTAAGAACAAAGCTTTTCATCTGTTATAAATTCTGATATGACGAGCTCTTTCTTCTTGTCATTATAGGTAAATTGACAAGTATCGAAAACCTTAATACCAAGCTTCTTTCCTTTTGTTGCATATCCCATTGTCTTGAGATCATTGCCAAAAAAGTCTAATGTAATCTTGGTGTCTCGGAAAATGTCATCAAATTTAGCTTTGAAAATGTCAAACTTTAAGTCATTCAGATAGTAAAATGGTAACTCAATCCTAGCAAATCGACGCAAACCCTCCTCCCGACTGAATACACGTGCACCACAATTAGGACAAGGCTCTGGTGATGGCTGCTTGATTTTACCACAAATACAACGATCCTCAAAGGGAGAACCAAAAATATCTACATCATAAACTCCACCAGGGACGGGAGCTAACTTATTATACATCAAGTTTAAATCCTTGAATGAATATAAGACGTGATCCCGACCATTACTCCTAGAATAATCTAAAATGGCTTCGTCTGTTAGTAGTTCTAGTGATACTGCCATCGTATTATAAGTTTTTAATTTACTTCCTTCCAAATAACTTTCTTGGCTAGGTCCGAACCATCCTTGTTCTCCTTAGCCCACTCTTTATAAACCTGCTTGACATCGGCTATAGCATCAGATCTGGTCTTATCCTTTAACTTCTCATAAATACCAGCCTCTTTATCAACTACTACCTCAATCAAATCGCTAATTACATCTTGAGTAATAGACTTTGTCAGGTTTATAAATTTAGAACGGTACTCACGATAAATAACTACATCATCGTAAGTCAAATTCAAATCAGAATAGTCTCCGGCAGTCTTAATTTCGGCTGGCTCTTTCTCAAACCAAGCTAACTGTAAACGTCTAACACACTCAGCTACCTTATCTCGACCTGCCTTCTCGTACGCTTCAGCTAATGCCTCAACTACATCATACTTCATCTCCATTATTCGCTTCAATGCATAATCAATCTGCTTCTGATACTCTGGAGGCATAGACGGACAATTAATTATCAAGTCATACATACCAGACGAGAATAAGAAAATTATAAATGCTGGTAATTGTCTACGCTTTCGACGAGCAGATATAATGGAGTCCTTAGATAAGTCACGATTGTTGAGAAAATCGATAAAACGACTAATCTGATCACGTGCCTCCTGTGCAAAGCGTCTGTTGAAACTACCATCAGTATCCTGTAAGTAATCTTCATCAAAATCTTCACCACGTAGAGGCTGATCAGGAGTGTATACCGAGTTGACCATTCTACAATGACCTTGCTTGTAAAATAATTCCATCAAAATCAATTGACCTGTCTGAACGGAATTATGCTTAGGATTCGCTAAGATCGCAGTCAAAGCAGCAGCCTCTAATGCATTAACGTCCTTCTCCTTCTTACCAGCCATAACAATGTCATCATAACCATTGCATAACCAGATTTCGTTGGATGTAATACGACCTGCATATGACGACGCATCTATGTCTTCAATCGTCGTGTCCTGATTACTACGCTTCTGACCTCGACCCTCATCTTCTTCTGAGTCTTCATCATCGTCACCCTCAGAATTATCACCTGGGTAGAAATCTTCTTCCAGGTAATCTTCATCATTTAAATAATCTTCGTCCTGCATCTAAAATCCATATTAAAATTAAATTTCATTCTTGGTGTAAAGAAAATATAAAAGCCTATATTCTCCTTACGCATATAAGGTTTACGAGGATATAATAAGCGTGTTTTGTTCATTTTGGAGACAAAAAACCAGACAAAATAGTAATAAATGCCTTATATTTGAAATAATTTTAAAAATAATTTATTATGAAAGATCTATCAGTAGGAAAACTATTTTTAGTCGTAATTTGTCTCGTATTAGTGACAAAAATTAATGATGTAGTGAGGTTAAAAAATAAACAACCTCAAACTAAAGCAGTGACAGTAAAAGACTCGCTGCAAGTCGAAAAGAAGGAGGAGATAAAACAAGACTCTACTCCTAAAAAGATGTTTAATGTCACAGGTACCGTCTATTGGCCTGTGAAAGAACAAACAAATTCAAATTCACTCGTTACTGCCGATGGAAGTGTAATTGACCTTGGCAAACTGAAAAGTGGAGAAATTAGATGGATCGCCGTAAGCAGAGACCTATTAAAGGAATTCTCATATGGCGACACTGTATTACTCGAGTCTAAGAAAAACCCTGAAATAAATGGGAGGTGGATTATCCATGACACTATGAATAAAAGACATAAGATGATGGTGGATATACTCCGACCTGCCCAAAATAAAGAAATTTGGGGTGTTTTCAAGGATGTAATTATTAGAGAGCTTTAAAATGGCTCTCTTTCTTTTTTTTTTGTAACGGTGAAAAGAAAAAAAATAGAGAAGAACTATCTATCTCAGACTATCCTTCTCTTCACTTCAACTTTTATTTCTATGCCTATTTATAAGGAATTGAGTTGTGTTTAGGGAGAAAAAATAAAGGGAAGCCAAAAATAGCATTCCCTTTAAATGTAGATCTTTATACAACCTGACCAAATACTTCTTCGAATCTACCAAATTTTCCGTATCTATAGTCGAGCTGGTTGCATGTCAGTTCAATATCCACATTATACTCTGGGCAATGAAGCATAACCTTGTCGCCTTCATGTTTGCCCTCGAAAATCTGTGATGGATAGAGTCTTGGAAAATATCCTAGCAGTCTATCCTCTTTTGTTTCGTTAATTCTTGACCAATATTCCTTGTTCTGGCCAAGCACGTTTACCTGGAATCCACCAAAGCGGTCATTCCAGTTGTCACAATTTTCGGAGGTGATCCATACTTGAATCATATTATCCTCCTTTTGTGGATTAATTCCAGTCATTCGGCTAAGCCTCTGTGTCAGCCAATCTTGATCTGGATAACTCTCAAATTTTTCTGCACTGTTTGGGACGATAAATACATGTCCCTTAACTGTTGTATTCATAATTTTCAAAAATTTATGATCTCTCCTAGTCTATTTTGCTCTAGGAAAGATCGGATTAAACAATATAATTTTCTTTCATATATAAGGCATTCATTACTCTTTTAGGTGGAAAAAAAAATAAGGGGAGACTTTATTTGTCATCCCCAAAAGCTTTCTTGTAAAGTTCCTGTAGTTCTTTGAGGCCGTTCTGTTCAGTACTGAGCCATGCCTCCCAAATGTTAGGTAGTCTGGAGGTTATGTTTGCTCCTTGCTCTTCATCCACCTCCTTAAATAACTGGATGTATTCTGGGTCTTCCCAATAGACCTTAACTTCATCGATACGTTTCTTTACTTCTTCAGCTATTTTTGACAGATTTTCGATTAATGCTTTTGCTCTTTCTGTCTTCACTTCATCTTTCTCTTTTTCAGACTCGGTTACCTCATAGAGGTAAAACCAAGTACTGAGAGTCGGTTCTTTAGTCATTGTCTCTAAAAGACTGTTGATCCTGTCCGACTTCTCTTTCCAATCGTCAAATGTTAATTTATCCATAATAGTTAAAAAATTAAAATCCTAGAGCTTTGATACTCCAGGAAAGTTAAACATTTTGTTATTTTTTATCTCTCATATATAAGGCATTGAATAGTGTTTTAGAGGAAAGAAAAAAAAATAAGGGAAAGATTAATTCTCTCCCTTTTACCAAATCAGCTCTAATATTTTATCCCAATTCATGTTCTTATATATTATCACGTTTGTTCCTTTCCAGTAGATATCAACACCTTCTTCATGTTTTCTATAATGGAAGCATATGATAAGTGTTAAACATCTCACTCGATCAGAATAATCCTTTGAACACCATAGGTCATATAATAGATCTCTGATTCTCTTGTTTTGTTCATTTGGTATACTAACCATTTTTCTGAATTTTTCATCAACCAGAATAAGTGCATCATAAAATGATCGTCTGGCCGAACAAACCGAAGAATAATCTATCTTTGGTTTCAAAAATTTTTCCAAGCTAGATGCCAAATTCATAGCTTGGTTTACTGATAAGTGTTTCATTTAATCTTTCAGTTTTTTAAGTTAAACATTAAGTTATTTATCTCTACCATATATAAGGCATTGAATAGTAATTGGGGGCGGAAAAATAAAGGGAGCAAAAGTCCTGTCATTACTAATGCTCCTTTTCATTTAAATTTTAATCGAATCTTTTAGAATTCTTATCCATTCCCAATTGTCTACGTCTAGTTTGGATTAGTGCTTTTACAACAGCTGGCAGATAATTCCACACCAGCATCTCCCGTCGTGCTAGTTCTTTTATTTTATCCTTTTCATTTTCATTCACACCTGTCAAGAGGTTTATGATATTAGTTTCTGAAAGTTGGATAGGTTTTCTAGAACTATCGACGGTAATTTTTGGTGTGATGATTTTGCCAGCAGTAGTTATCTCAATGGCGGCTCTAAGTATCATAGTTCTGTCTGCCATTTTTCTAACTCTAGTAAAAAATCTGTCTGGCTCGATAAATTCTTGTGTCAACATCTTTGATTTAAATTTCTTTTGTGGCACCCTATTAACTGTATTAAAAAGTTCAAAGAGTTCCGTCATGAAATTAAACATAGACGAAGTAACACAATTAACAAACTCTGGAGCATCTATCTCACGTAATAGTTTCTCAAAGTTGGTGATGCATGGAGATTCTGACGAGTTTCTCCGAATAGTAAGCATCATTTCGTTTAAAGCTTTTTCATTTAAATCTGACATAATTTTGAAATTTTAAGTTAATAAGAAAGTAGTGACAGGTCTACTTTATAGTTCTCCACTAAATTAAATTTTCAAGTGAAAACTTAATTGCTGATTCATAAGCTTCTTCATAAGATTTAATTTTATGAGCATTAGAGTTAGGAATATATTCTTCGTCTGTGAGTGAATAAACTTCCCAATACCATAACCCTTTTCCTTCAGGCGATATTTCACACCATAAATTATGTACTTCTCTCAACCACTTCATTGCCATTTGAAGAGTTGGTGCTGAAATAACCATACCATACTTATCATCAGTATTTTTCATTCCATAAGGAAAGAAACTGAGGACTTTATACTTACTAAATTTAGGTTTTCCTCCTGTAACAGCAGTATCATACGTAGCATGACATGGCCAATCAAACCCTTTATCCTTTAGGAGTTTTGCAGTTTCGAAACTAACATAATCTTCTGTAATTATTGCCATAGTTAAATTAATTTTTCAAGACAGTATTTAATGCCTGCCTCACAAGCTTCTTCATAAGTTTTATATTTATTACAACAGTCTATTCCATCATCACTGCCTGGAAAATTTAGATCCATTATTGTATATGTATATTCGCATATTTTCTTATCATAGTTTTTTATTACGTATACTTCTATATTTATCTTATACATTTCTCTCAACCACTTCATTGACATTTGGATTGTCAGCGCAGAAAACCACTCTGTCTCACAATTAGCATATTCTTCTCCATTAAAATTGTGGGCTTTCTTGTGAAATTGTGGTACTGAGATTGTATAGTGATATTCATAATGAACAGGTTCACTAAATCCTTTTTCTTTAAGTAATTTAGCTACTTCTAATGAAACAAAATCCTCTGTAATCATAATTTCTATAGTTCTCCTTTAATAATCATAATTTCTCCTCCTCGCTCTAGTGAATCATGACTTAGCCAAAATGCATTCTTCTTATTGGCCTCTTTAAGATTATTCAAGGCGTTTAATTTAGCCTGCATTAACTCTTTAGCTAGTTTTAAATTTTGTTGTTGATCCCTAGAAACAGTACATTTTACATTGATGCCTGTTGGGAGATGTGTTAGTCTTACTCCTGATTCAACCTTATTTACATTTTGTCCGCCAGGCCCACTCGATCTCATGTAATCAACTTTAACGTCTCTCATGTCAAAGGTAATTTTGTCATCAGAGAGTTCAAAGAAGTTACACCCTACAAACCAATTTTTGCGTTTATGGCTAGGCCTAAAGCTGTTTTTAGTAGAGATGAATTTGATTGTACCGTTCCAGGCTTTCTTCAAGTCATCTAGGTTATCATCTACTATCTTAAACACAATTGATCTATAGCCAGAATCATTATCCTCCTCAATATCAACCATCCTATAATTTATTTTATCTTTGTCAAGGGTTTTGGTAAATATTGAGATGATTTTTTCACAGGCGACAGCACATTCAACTGGCCCTCTTCCTGCTGTAAATTGGACATAAGTTTGTTTCATTATTTTCTTCTTTTTTCAACCGTTTCCTTAATGATTTTACAGTAAAGAGGATTTTCGGCATATCCCATTGATTCCATGTGTCGATAATAGTCCTCTTCTGTTTTTGGTTTATTCTTATAGGCTTGGGCACATTCTTTATATTTTGCCACTGCCTCTGTCCATGAGTTAAATTTTAGGTAACCATCTCGTCCTCTCAGTCCAAACAGGTTATTATCTTTACGACATGATTGTGAAGTAAATCCGCCAGTTTCGATTATAGCTTGAGCGAGAACAATATCTGGGTAATCTAATCCCTGTGCTATTATTTCTTTTTTAACATTATCCTCAGTTAGAAGAAGATGGTCAAATCTCCAAATCATAGTAACAGAGTCAGTTTTATTCTCCATTACTACCTGTTCTTCAAGTTCATGTACATCTTTTAGTAGGTTGATAATGTAAATGTCTAATGAAATTAAGACAACACCTACTGCGATAATAAGATAGAGGGCTAATTTTTTCATTTTCATTCTTTTTAATAAATTAATCTTCGTTAATGATATTTGTTTCATTGACTGCTTTGATATTAATTTTTGGTGTTAAGAGGTATTTAATCTCACATGTATCCTGAATCAACCTTTTAATCTCTTCAGTGTCTTTGTAAGCCATTGGTGATTCATCGATAGTTCCTTGGCAGACTGTAGTAGAGTAGATTCCTTTCATAGTCTCTTCATAATCAGCCAGGGAGATATTTTCTTTTGCTTTAGATCTAGACATTCTTCGTCCAGCTCCGTGTGCACAAGAATTCAGCCATTCAGGATTAGACTTTCCTTCACAAATAGCTATACCATCTCTCATGTTAAAAGGCACTAACATTTCTTCGCCAACATAAGCTCGAATAGCACCTTTTCGAATAATAGGAGTTTCTTCATCAAAGTCTATGTAGTTATGAGTTGAGATAATTTCTTTAGTCATCTTACACCCATAACCCGAGACGATATTATCAATTGTTCTGTGTAGGATTATATGGTTAAACCGGGCATAAGTTCTAGCAGTAAACATGTCGCATAGATAACCATTCATGTTTTCACCACTAAGATAACCCTCAATATATCCTTCTGCTTTTGACTTTAGATATATCGCCAATGCATCTTTAAACCCTTCCATATTTCTCCGGCCGTGTTTTTCTATATAGTCTTTCTTAAACTCGGTGGTATAGGCTTTAATTTCAGCTTTCCCTAGTGCTGGTCCTTTTGATTTCTTCTCCCAATACTCACAGACTTTTCCTCCAAAATTTCTAGAACCGCAATGGATGGTTATACCGTAGAGTCCATTTTCAGCATCCTCATCATACTCACAAAAATGATTTCCGCTTCCGAAGGAATTAATGGAATAGTACCAAGTTTTCAGGTTCATTCCAATTCGCTTAAGCATATTCTCCACCCACTTTTCTGTTACTGTATCTGGAAGGTCATAGAAGATTTCAGGATGTCTAGACTTTACTTTCCTAAATTCACTTGACATAAACCGGTAGAGCTCCTTATCCTCATACATTTTCTTAGGAGACAGATTATATCCCCATCCACATTCTTTAAGTATCTTGTGGTTTAGTTCAGGATATTTTTCTTGAGGTACTGGTTTATTGTAGAGGTGCATAGAAATCTCACAACCAATATCTACTCCAACAGTTCTAGGATCGATGTAATTGCCAAAGGTAGAACAGAACCCGATTACAGAACCTTTTCCGCTATGAGTGTCAGGCATAATTCGAATAGTCTGATCCTCATAAGCTTTTTCATTTACAATTCCGTATATCTGGCTTATTGCACTCTCTTCGACATAATCATTAAAAATTCTTGCTTCTGTGTATTTTCCTGTTATTTTCATTTTTTATTTTGTTTTTTTTTTCATTCATGTATAAGGAAAAGAAAAGAGAAAGAAGACATTTTAGTTATCTTCTCTCCCTTGATTATTATTCTTTTAGCCAGTCATATATTTCGGATTTTCCATAAAGCTCTCTCACTTTAATTCCCGAGTATTCCTGGCCTCGTTTGATCATCATTTCTTTAAACTCGCATATATCACTCCAAGTTTCTATATCCCACATATCTTCTTGTCGGGTTGGTTTGATTATTCCAATATATATAAATCCTTGTGAGTATAGCGTAGGCATGACTGTTTCCTCATTTATTTTCATTAACGTAGTTAGGTTTAGTTTCATGCCTGGTTGAATTAGGAACACTTTAGTATCAGCGAGGTTTTTATCGACAGTATAATAGAGTTCCTCTTTTTTCACTCCTCGTTTTGGCAATGTTTTCAGTCCCTCAATTTCTTCTTCACACCAGACTATATTAGGACGTGGAATGTAATTAAACATGACAGGCCGTTGTGTTTCAGAAAGCCTAACTAAGATCTTTTCATCCTTAAGGCCCTCACAGACAGTCTTATTCATCTGGAGGCTTATTACCATTGAATCATCAACTATCCCAAGACCTCGGAAGATAGCGTCAAAAATCTGCTTATCAAGATTTTGTGTATCAACCCTGGCCAAACGGAACTTAGATTTCATAATGATTGTTATACAGACATCAAAGCAAGTATCGGGAGTAATCCAAGTGGCATTCTTCTCAATATCCAATGCTCTGACCTGTTGCTTAAGGTACTCCTCCGTTTGTTTTGCACGAGCGGTCTTATAGATTGTAGCCACCGGTCGCCCTGTTTTGTTATAAACGACACGAGCGGCGTACATCTCATTAACTGAAACAACTTTATCAGCACTTAAGATAAACTGAAGTGAGTGAGAGTCGTTATTTTCCATTTTTCAATTCGTTTTTAAGTAAGTTAATATCATAGTAAGCAGGTATTTCAGATTGGCCGTCATTGAAGTGATTATTGAAAGAGAATTTGTACATGAAATAAACCAATCTAATTTCATGTTCTCTGCAATATTCACGCTTCATTTGGTCATGTTTCCGAAGATACTCAAATTTCTCTTTACCACCAAAAAATTCAAGTGGACTGAAATGCTGCTCACCCTGACATTCAATAATCAGATTTAATGATTCTATATAGAAATCAAATCGAAGCTGTTTAGTGTCTGCTAGCTCAGAAAAGGTATGTTCTCTTTTAAAGATTAAACCATTCTCAGTCAAAAGGTCACCAACTATAGTTTCCAGTTTAGATCGACCAGATTTAGAACAAGAACAGATAAATAGCTCATTAAAGAAGTGATCTGGAAAGACTTCACTTATCAGACCACACTTTTTACAAACTATCTTTACTGGCGTTTTTGCACTTACATAATCGACTAAACTGAAATCAAAAAGGTCAGGATAATACTCCTCAGCCTTCTTAATAAAGTCTTCCTTATTATAGACCTGTGTGCTACACATAGGACAGTTAAAGTGCGATTGATCTGTTCTAGTAAAGTTGAGTGGCAATACTTGAAAATCGCAGTTATGTTTTTGACAGGTAACAGTTACTTTAGTAGTACTATTTACATATTCTGTCTTATCATAACCATATTTATCACCATATAACTCTTTACAGCACTCAATAAATTCTTCTGTGTTGACATAACGTCTGCTACACTTTCGACAACCAACACCACTTAAATGAGCATTATAGTCAACAAGAAAAGGCCCATGGGTAGAACAAATTACTTCTATTCTGTTCTTATTATCAATAGAGCTAGCAAGATCCACTAAAGAATAATCATACTTATCACCATGAACCACTCGAAACTCTTCTATAATATCTCTTTCTTTGCGGCGCTCAATAGCTTTTTTATGTATATTTTCAAGCGAACATTCTGGACAACCGCCAGTATCAAGCTGTAAATGAGAGTCTGGTGTTATTGAGAATTGGTTATTATGTTTTTTACACTGAATTGGAACAGGAAGCTTTTGTTTTATAAACTTCTTTTCCGCCTCAGAATAATCAAATCTATCACCAAATTTATTTTCTGCTCGTTTCAAAAACTTCAGATATCTTTCCTTTACTACGATCATATTTTAGTGGCTGAAGGGGTTATTTCTTGGTTTTTGTTGAGGCTGTTGTGGCTGTGGAATTGGTCCATTACCTCCCATAAATCCCCCTGTCATAGATTTAAGTTGTTGTCTAGCCATTTGTTCTTGTTCTATGAGTCTATCAATATCGGCGTCAGTGTAGTCTTGTCTTTCATCGAGTTGTTTAATAGAGTCATAGATAGATTTGTATTTTAGGTCTTTGAATCGTCCATTACTAAGTCTAATCAGGTATGCTTCATTATTTTCACCACGTCTATTCTTCGCCATATAACCAACTGACAGATGATTTTTAACGTTAGTATCTCGTGACAGTGTAATAATGAAGTCGGCTGTATGTGCTTTTCTAGATGATTCACCAACATCACTCATTTCAATTCTTTCGCCTTTCCATGTATATACTTTAGGTTGGGCTGCTACTAAGACAAGTTTATTGATGAGTGTTAGTTCTGTTAGTCTTCCATACAATCTACCTAGTGACAAGTACATTGAATCCTCACTTGATGCTCCTTTAAGATTGGAGTCATAGTCAACGATTACAATTTCAATATCAGATCTAGATTTAACAAAGTCAACAATATCATCCGCGCTAACGGCATCAGCTGCGTTGATTGATATTTCTAGTTTATCTTTCACGGCTTCAGATAGATTAGTATAGATAGCGGCCATATTATCTAGCGCGGATTTAAATGGAAGTCCTGTATAAATAGCTCCTAATCGAACGAGGAAGTCTTTCATATTCAGGTCACCAAGTGCAATATAGATAGTTTTATGTCCGGCCAATGCAAATGTCAGAGCTTCGATCATTAGGTACAGAGATTTACCAGTTGAAGGTGGTGCAACGACAAGTCCAATCTGTCCTTTTTCCATTCCTCCAGCGGTAAAAGATTCGTTCACCCAGTCGAAAGATGATTTAATTACATCATGTCCGGACTCTGCCATTACGGTATTTACATCTATCTTATCGAATGTAGTAGTACCAAAGACATCATTATCGATGGACTTAAACTCAGAATTCTTAATATACTTTACAAATTCCGTAGGGTTATCGAATCGTTGTGCTCTTTGGATTAGGGCTCTTGATACGATGTCTTCCAGGTATTTCTTGACTGGTCTAATTTGTTCCTGGTTATACCTTTTATACTGTATAATTTTATTCAGTATCTGTTGTGCTTCATCTCCGCTTTTCCCAGCTCGACCTAGGATAGCGTTAAAGAGTGGCATATCAATCGACTCAAAATTATAGAGTTTAATCGAGTCCAGAAATTCTTGTACCAGTCTATTCCCTGTTGTGTTTGGATTCGTGTCATAGTAATATTTCAAGTCAAGATAATTATTCTTAGCATCTTGAAACACATACTGATTAAATAGTGCACAAAGTAGATCTAGATTTTCCATTATAAGTCCTCCTCATTAATTGTTATGTCTTGTATGTTACAGTATTTATAGTAGTCTTTTAGCAGTTCATCTCTATGCGCTACGCCTTTAGAGTAGACTGGAATTTTTCTTTTTCCGTGTGGTATCATAGTGATTACATTCATTTCTGTACCACGTGCTGTTCTACCGACGGATTGTATAAATGCTCCAGCCACATTATTTGCGATAGCTAGAATAGACTGCAGATCTGGTAAGTCAAGTGCACGATAACCGGATGATGTAGATGGAATTATATCGACCTCATTGTTTTTCACCATATTCCAGGCTTCTTGTAGGTCAGCTAGTTTACGTTTATTTCCATCCAAGTCATAGTATATATATCCTTCACCACAGATAAGTAATATTCTAAACTGTCCGATGAAGTAGTTTTCAATCCAGAAGTCTATAATATTATTTAAGAAGTTAAGTGGAATATATAATTTTGGGTATCGTTTAGCTATTTTGACAATTAATTCACATACAGCTGGGGTAGTGAAGATTTTATTCATGACAGCCAGATAGATATTTGCTTCTTTATCTTCCTCTGGTATCTCATCAATATTCACTTGCCAGAATGCTTTAGTTGTCACGCTAATGTTTTTGATATCGATGTTGAGTGGTAATCTAAATACCAAAGATGGACCAAAATATTTAATCAAGTCCATATTATTTAGAATCACTTCATCATCCAAACCGTTCATGAAGTTTATGCATTTTCCGTCTTTCTTTGATGATGTTCCAGAAAAGGCATACATATTTTCAAAGCCAGTCGCGGAATCAAATAAGAACTTTCCAGAATCGTTGATAGTATATTCTACCTCATCAACTAAGATCCATTGGTACTGAGCAATTTTATTGACAAGTTGTTTTCTTAGGTTCTCGTCTTTATAATCGGTTCTATTAATTAATCCCGACGTTATCATACAATCAATCTTTCCATCAGCACTAGGGACATCTAAGCCAAAGGCATTCTTACACCTCTTGACCAATTCATCTCTAGCTTTTTTGCCTGGTGTAACTAAGAGAACTGACTTACCTTGTTTATAAGCATAGTTTGTCAGAGTTGCTATTACTTGCGTTTTCAATTATGTTATCTCACAGGCTTTTTATCCCATGATTCTACCGGTTGATTTCCCAGTAGTTCGGCATACATTTTCATCCTCATATCATTGTAGGATGTCGGGCACTCTTGGAAGGATTATATTCTAATTTCTTAGTTTCACCTTCTATGCTCTACGCTACTAAGACCTGTTAAAATCTCAGTTAGCACGGTATTGGCATCTCAGCTTTCACCGTATTTGTCCGATTTGAGTTACACATCTCTATATAACTCGGCAAATTTATCATATTTACGTGTTAGATAGACCGTTGCATTCTTATATAGAATTTTTGCAACTTTATCTGCAGAACTATGGCTACAGACTATTCTATAAACATCATTTCTCTTATCCTTCATTGGTTTACTAAACTCAGGAAGAATAAGTCTAATAGAGTTTAAGAAGCTTTCTGTACCACAAATGTCAATTGCTAAACGAGACCGGTTAGAATATAAGCAACCATCACCATCAATATAGCCTCTAATAAAATCAAAGACTAATTGTTGATCTATAAATATCTCGTTACTTGGAAAGGTTAGTGTAAGTGACTTCTTCGTGGCGCAGCCTAATTTTATAAGCTGGTCATGAAAGACTTTATTTCCAACTACATATCTGCATCGCTCAAACGTTCTTCTGTTAAGTGATACTAAACTAGTTTTAATACAGTTATCACTTCTAGTATCACTTAAGAAAGCTTTAAATTTCAGCAAATGATCCTTATCAGCACTCTTTAATGATAGCTCTACTTGATTATTATATCCACAAACATAGCCGTCTGCATATAAGAAACCAAGCCAATATGCCTTCTCTTCGGTATCTATTGAGTTAAAGACATTTATATTGAAGTAAGTTACGTCTCTAAACGAAATATTGTGTAACTTAAGTCTGTCAAAGAGTGTTTTTCTACTTACACCAACAATGGAGCAGATTTCTGTTGAGGTTTTTCCACCATAGACTAGCTCCTTGACATAATTCATATCAATTGACTTTTTCATAACACGTAAATTTTTTTTTTGATTACCATAGCTCGTATAACAACTAAACAGTCCTACTCTGAATTTAAGTATATGTAAGACGTCTTCATTCTGATAATCTCTTAGTTCTGGAAAAGGTTGAGTTCGATAGATTGGTGTCATGACGGATTTGATTATATCATCATAACACTGCTTTGTGATATAGGGTGAAAAGGTATTTGTTAGATATCCTGCCCATCCCATTCCAACTTGAAAATATAGCTTTCCATCGACGGTTTTCTTTTTGTCATATATCTTATAATTTCTCTTGACTACTCCATATTGTTTCTTCCAGGGTACAAACTCTCTTGTTGTAGTAGTTGTTTCCAGGAAGTATTTAGTAGAGAGGTCATCTGTTTCTATTATAAATTTCTTTGTTTCCTCATCAAACCAAATATTAATCATAGAACACTTTCATTTATCTTATTTAACCAACTAGGACTAATGAAATTCTTTAATCTAATGCCTTCGTGTTTGTATTTATCGATAGACTTAATCCATTGAAGAGGTTGATGTCTTCTTAATCTCAACTTCATTATCTCCTCTGGATCAGGCCCATAAGATTTAATAATATTGATTGGGATATGATCAAACACAGTCTTTGCTTTGTTGGCGATTCTTATTGATATCTCAGTTTCATCCATCCATATTCTCATTTCTGTTATCTTATGTTCTGTATACTCTCTGATATATTGTAATTGATAGTCAGATACAGAAGACCCTAAGACAGCAACGGGAGTATAGTCAGGACATTGAATCAAGGCCGCAATAGCATCAAACACACCTTCCACAATCATTATCCTATATTTGGCAGGTCCTTTTCGTGGTATTATATAGGCGGGTTTTTCAGTTACTTTTGGCAGATAGTATTTGATTTTTCCTG
>AUXO018252136.1_pt1 | contig 28578 bp, 26 predicted proteins | sample 768731 | NCBI WGS metagenome assembly AUXO01 (sample SAMN02715735, study PRJNA202380) | gut metagenome | biome: sheep rumen | host: Ovis aries | place: New Zealand: Palmerston North
ACTACAGAAATATATGCTCATTTAATTAATGAGAAATTAAAAGATGATTATACATATCATCCAAGGAATAAGAAAGGTGAATAATATGAAAAAGAAAATAATTACATTTGTTTTAGTATTACTATTTGGAGTAGGGGCTTTTTTTATAGGAAAGAGTTATTATTATAATAATTTATATAACTATTCTAGGGTTATAAATGAGTCATTAGAAAAGTATTATATATCTTCTAAAACGGAAGATTTGATGCCAATTGGTAAAACTATAGCTTTGTATAAAGAAAATGATGAGAAGAGGGGATTAATACAAGAAAAAGTATACAGTATATTTAATGATTGGGTTGTGTATTTAAATAATAAATACTTATGTGATAGTAATAATGTTAATTCATGTCGTTTATTATATAGTGAACTTGTAAATTTAAAAAATAGTATAGGTAAAGCTGCTGTTGCAGATGGAGAACAAATAATTGCTAGTTCAAAGTATGATTTACTTATTACTGATATTGAATTGAAAATGGAAGAAATAAAAGATATTATTGATGATCCTTCTTCTGTAAGGCCAAGAAATTATGAAGAATCAAGATTAGAAAAATGTAATAAAGTTGTTGAATGTCCTGATGAATGTCGTTATGCTTTATGTGAATGTACTTTTATTAATTCTCAAAACAAAAGAGAAACAGTATTATGTAAGAATAAAAAATTAGAAGAAAATAAATAGGGTATATATTAGTACTCTTTATTTTCTCTTTCTCTTAGGTTAACATAATATATATTATGCGAATAAAGAAATTTAGAAATAAATAATAGATATATTGGTAATTATCTAGTTTATTTCTTTTTTCTTTTTATATAATATATACTTTATTATTTATATATTAATTAGAAATTAAATTTGATTTAGAATTTAAATTTAGAATTTAAATATTTATTTTTAAAAATTATTTTTATTTTTAAAAATTGGAAACGAATTTTGAAATAATGAATAATCTATCATTTGAGGTAGATGAAAATCGGCAATGAAATATAAAAAGATGGACAATTGCCCACCTCACTTCCCCTACTTTAAATCTAATATAAATAGGGGGATTTGAAATCGGAAACGAGAATCAAATTAATGATCAGATTATCATCTTATTACTTATTTATTTATAATTATATTTTTAAAATCGGCATCGAGATATGATTAGGTGATAATTTATACGTTTCGATTAATAATTAGTATTTTGTATATATTAAAATTATATATATAATTGGATATTACTCCCCTATTTCTTTATATATTAAAATAGGGGATTTGAAAATTGGAAACGAAATATAAAAAGATGAATAATTATATGTTTTGTTTTTGATTATAAATATATATTTTTTTCTTTATCTTAAATAAATCTTATAAATTTAGTTATTATTTATTTTAAATAAAAAGAGATGATATTAGTTATCATCTTTTATTGTTTGTCCTCCCCTATTTTTTAGTTAAAGTAGGGGATTCGTTTGAAAATAATTCGGAATATGATTTTCCCTTTTCTATTATTTCCTTTATTAAATCATCTTTTGTTTCAATTATAGATTGATGTCTATATTTCTTTTTTAAGGCATTGCAGGTATTAATTATAATAGTAATTGCTGTATTTATAGCTTCTTTATAATCTTCAAGTATTCGGCTTTTATATACAAAATTTGGTATTATAATTGGAATTTGGTCAGTATATTTCTTAACATATTCAGAACAATCAATTGCTCCATTAAGTGGTTCGTCTAGATTATCTTCCCATTGATCTTCTAGATAAGTAAAATTATTATCTACTTCGTATATTATATTGGTGTAAAATACTTCTTCGCTACTTTCGTTTGTTGTTTTTACTTTGAATAGTATTACGCTAAATTCACTATCTTTTTTAATTCCATATTCCATTTTATTTCTCCTTTATATAAAAAAAGGCTCTTAGGCCTTTCTTGATTCTATTTCTGCTATTTTTTCAAATACTTCGGCTGCATTAGATTCGTTTATTTCTGTGTATCCTAGCTCTTTTAAAGCTTGTATTTTTACTGTGTTTAATTGTTGTGTGCGTGATAGTTTTTCTTCTTTTTTTTGTTCTATTTCTTGTACGAATCTTCTATGTGTTTCAGTTAATCTTGATCTTGATGCTCCACCATTATGGTATAGATTTAAGGCTGAGTATAATATACCTTCGAATATAAATTGTTTTTCTTCGTTAAATTTGTATTCTTCTGGGTCGGTAAAACCTGTTGTTTTGCTCATATAACCGAAGATATATTTTATTTCAGGAACATTATCTATTGATTGTAATAGATGGTATAAATATTGAAATGCATCGTAGTTTTCCCTATTTGATTCGTCACTAAGTTTTTCTTTTAATAAATATGTTATATCACTAAGTAACACTTGTGATTCTTTATTTAAGCCTTTTAAATCAAATGTTCCTTCTAGATCTCCTGTATTCTTTACTCCTTGATTTAAACGACCTTCTACGGCCATTAAATAATCAGTTGTTACTTTTATATCTTTTATCTCATTAGAATCACTTATATCTAATAATTTAAATAGTAATAGTTTTTTTTCTTTTGGCCATTTATTTATATCTTTTAGTTCTAAATAATTGTATACCATTTGTCTAGATACACCTAAATATTTAGCTAATCTTACTTTTGATATTCCTAATTCTTGAAATAAATCATTTAATTTGTCCATTGTTTACCAATTCCCTTCATACTTTTACATTTTTATTATATTATTATACACTTTTTATGTCAAGTAATTGGTATAAATTTATTCTCTAGATGCTTTAATTGCCTTGTTTTTCCCCCACTCTCTTATTTTGTTTATTTTTTCTGGATAATTTTTACTTATTGATACTACATTTGACAATGTATTAAGTAAATATTCTTCACTTATTTTTAGACTTGGGTTTGCGATGATTGTATAAGCTATATCTCTTAGAGTTGCTTCGATGTCAGAACTTGAAAAACCTTCTGTAATTGTTACTAATTTGTCTATTAGATTAGGTCCTAGTTCTATTCTTAAATATTTTTTTGAATATATGTCTAATAATTCTTTTCTTTCGTTTTTGTTTGGTAGGTCGACGAAGAATATTTCGTCGAATCTTCCTTTTCTTGTTAGTTCAGGAGGTAAATCTTCTATACTGTTGGCGGATGCTACAACAAAGACTGGCTTTTCAAATTCTTGTAACCAGAATAAAAATTGACCTATCATTTTGGATGTTACACTACTTGAACTACTATCTTTTAAGCCTTTTTCTATTTCGTCTATCCATAGTACACAAGGGGACATATATTCTGCTTTATTAAGAGCTGCTTTTAATTGTCTTTCTGACTGACCTACATATTCTCCTTGTACTGTTGCTAAATCTAATCTATATAGAGGGTAATTAAATATTGAAGCAATTGCTTTGGCTGAATAACTTTTACCACAACCTGGTACTCCTGTTAGTAATACTCCTCTTGGCTGTTTTATTCCTCTTGCTTTAAGTTCTTCGCTTCTTTGTGGATCTAATACTTCTTTCTTTTCAAATATCCAGTCTTTTAAGTTATCTAGACCGGCTATGTGCATATTTTCTGGTACATCAATATATTCTAGTCCGGCTATATCTGTAAATAGTATCTTTTTTATGTCTTTTAGTTCATTTAGATCTTCTTTTGTTATTATTCCTTTTGCTATATATGAAGCAATAATGTTTTTTACTTCCATTTCACTTAATCCTTGTAAATAGTTAGAAGCTATTTGGGTATCTTTTTCGTCCCATTCTATTTGTATTTGAGATTTATAATTTGCTATATATTTACTAATTATTTGGTATATTTCTTCTTGGCTAGGATATTCTAAAGGTAATGAGATACCTAATCTTAATAGATTATCCCATAACATATCGTTTGTTATTATAATTATAGTACTTGATGTCTGTTCACATCTTTCTACTACTTCGCATAAATATCTAGATAACATATTGGAATCTGATACATCTGAAATATCTCCAAGTATATAATTGTTATTATCTTTAGTTTTTATATCTACAGCTATATAATCTAATGCTCCAGCAATAGTGTTTTCGTCTGTTATTTGAGCATTGTCTCTTAGGTTTATTATTCCTTCAGATAATTTAAATAGTTTAAATTCGTAGTTTATATCATTTTGAACTTCTTTTATTAATCGTAGTGCTCTATTTTTTTCGACTGTATCAATAATTATTAATGGTATTCGTGCTTTTAAATATCTTGTTAGATAATTTTTCAATTCATCATATTTCATTTTTATCACCTTTATTTATCATTTTTTCAATCATTCTTTTGTACATTCCTGTTTTATCAATTTCTAATGATTTTTTTTCGAGTATATTATAAATGTTGTTTATTTCTTCGTTAATAGTATTTATTAGTTTTATTTGTGTTTCTTGTTTTATTTGTTTTAAATGACATAATTCGAATATATAGTTTTTGTCTTTTTCTAGATTTTTAATACTTAATGTTAAAGAATTAGGGTTTTTAAATATTTCGTTTAAGTTATTTAGTATTCTCTTTATTGCTTTTGTTGTTTTTTCGGTTACTAATTCTATTAATTTTGGTTCTAACAATTCGTTTATATTACTATTTTGCATAGATTCTTTCATTTTGTTTAAGTAATCGATGTTTCTATTATTATTTTTAACTAGTTCTATTAAATCTAACCATTCGTTATATGTCATTCAATGTTCCTTTGTATTTCTAATGGTGGTTCTATATTCCATGTTGGTAATGATATTTTGTTATTTTCTTTTTGGGTATTATCTTGTATTTCTTCTATTTTATTATTTTGTTCTAATTCTTTAATATTAGTTTCGTCTATATATTTTATTTCTTCTGCCATATTATCACCTTATTATATTTATTTTTCTTTCTTTTAATACTATTACGTTTTCTATTTTTAAGGAGTTTATTTTGTTTATTAAGTTATTATAATTCTCTTTTTCACTTTGAATTTTGTTATAATAATCAGTACATTCTGCAAAGTTTTTTTCCATTATATTACTTATACTATTTATATATGACTTTTTTTGTTCTTCTTGATTTTTTTCTTTTTTATTAAGTTTTATAATAATAATAAAGTTTACTATTATTATTATTGCTAATGTTATTAAACTTACTATGGAATTATTATTTACTAATATTACGGCTATTAAACCTATTATATTTATTAAAATAAGTATTGCTATTAAAGATTTATCGCTGTCCTGATATTTATTATCAGCGCTTGCAATGATGCTTTTTTTAATTTTATTATAATCTTTTCCGTCTCTTGTACTTGCATATATGTCATCGATATGGAAATTAATCTCGGTATCATTTATTTTATTATTATTCTCTTCTAATGCTTTTAAGATATTTTCTTTTTGAAATATTAGAGCTGTTTTAATAGTATTATCACTTACATTATATTTTCCTGAATCAGTTATTATATTATTAAATAAAGTAAGTATATCTGTTTTTTGACTAAAAATATTTTTTTCTTGATTATAAAGTCTTTCAGCTTCAGTTTTATTTCCGTTTGTTTGGATTAATAATTCGTTTCTAAGATTGTCTAATTGATATTTTTTCTCATTTTCTTCATAATCATAAATGAGATTATATATTATTTTATTTAGGTTTTTCTCTTCTTTTTCTAAGTTAACTACATTATCTATATAATTGTTAAATTCTTGAAATGCACAATATATTGAAAGATTATTAATTATCACGTTTTTATTTAAAGCATAATCAGTTATATAATTAAATTTTGTATTATCTTTTTTACTATTATTTATTATTTGAGACCATTTATTAGTTACTTTTTCTTTTATATTTGTATTTATTTTTCCTATCCAAGTATTTATTTTTTCTAATATAATTTTTTCACCTTCAATACCTAGGTAACCTGAAGAAACTAAATCTAACACTGTCACAAATTCATTTTTAACTCCTGTTGGATCTTGATGGTTTAAATAATAGTTAAGCCAGTGCAAAGCGGTTTCTTTTCTATCTAATTCTAAATATAACATAATCATTAATAAACTTGTTTTTTCTGGGTCTTTTTCTAGTGCTTTTTGTAGTTCTAAATTAGAATCTTCTTTATTATTTAGTAACCAATATATAATTGATAATGTTGCATTAGCTAACCAATAACGAGGGTTATTCATAGTTATGTTATTTCGCAAATCTATTAAGGTGTTTTTATCTAAGTTATTGTTCTTTATACAGTCTAATAAACTCTCTGTTTTTCTTCTTAATGAATCATAATATCCAAATTTTTTTTCTATTATACTATTATTGTATATTATATTTTGTCTAGCGTTATTAAGAATTGTGTTTACTCTTATTTCTTCTACAACATTGTTTATATCGTTATTAACTCCAGATACTTTACTTTCTACGTTATTAATTCTATTATTAACTTCAGTTATATGTTCTATTACTCCTCTTAGTTCGGTAGCTACACTTTGCATATTATTTTCTATAGTATTTAAGTTTGCTTGGGAGATTGTGAGTGCTTCCATCTACTTTCACCTCTATTATAAATTATATCAAATTATATAAACCTTTTCTACTTTATTATGTTTACTATTGTTAGTTTTTATGATAATATTATTTGTAGTTTGAGGTGAAATAATGGCAAAAAGTGAGAAGTTTAAGGCTTTAAGTAATGAAGAGTTGGAATTACTTTCTAATGAGGAAAAAAAAGAGTATAAGATTAGACTTAAAGAATACAAAAAGAGCTTAAAGCCAAAAAGAAGTAAATATGCTAAACGTATGGGTGTTTTGAAGGTATCAGCTATTATTATGGCTATTGTTATGATTTTAGGTGTTATTGCTTCTTTAGTATATCCTTTGTTATATTTAAAAAAATAAAAAAGTATAATTTATAATTATACTTTTTATTTATGCTTTTTTAATTCGTCTCTTATTTCTTCTAATAATTTAACTTCTTCGCTTTTTGCTGGAGTTTCTTCTTTTTTAGGTTCTTCTTTTTTCTTCATGAATTTATTTATAGTTTTAATCATTACAAAGATACATAATGCTGTAATTAAGAAATCTACTACGTTTTGGATAAACATACCGTATCTTATATTTACTATTCTGCCATATAGATTTACTTTTATTGCTAAACTAGTAAAATCTAAGTTACCGATTAGTACACCTATAATAGGCATTAAAATGTTATCAGTTAAACTTGTTACTATTTTTGAAAAAGCTCCACCTATAATAACACCTACTGCTAAATCCATTACGTTTCCTTTAGCGATAAACTCTTTAAATTCATCTATGAATCCTTTACCTTTTCCAGCTACTGCTTTTAGACTTTCTTTTGCCATTTTAATTTCCCTCCTTATTTAACATAGTCGACATTATTTCTTTTTATTTCGGCAAATGTCTCATCTAAATGAATATATGTTTTATAATACAAGAATTTTGTTTCTTTGTCCATATCTTTGTCTATTATTATGCCATCAAAGTTATCTAATTCTTCGGCTTTGTTATTTAGATATCTTTCTTCTATAAATGCATCTACGACTTTTATTAATTGTTTTTGGTTTGCATATAAGAAGTCATAAGCAACGTATGTATCTCCAATGGCAGCAAAAGCGACTCTTTCTATCATTTCATGAGCACTTATGTTGATTCTGCTTGCTCTTTTTCTGTCGATAAGGAAGTCTTCGTCGGTTATTGTAAAATTTTGACCCCGTAATCCAAAACTTTGTAAACAATATTTAATTAATATTTGGGCTAAATCGTCATCTTGAAGTAACATAGCTTTTTTTCTTGCATTTTTGTTTTTTGATATATATATGTATTTATTGCTATCAGGAGTTCTTCCTTTAAATATTGTGTCATCATTAAAGAGTACATATTTTATTGCGCCAATTGCATTTACGTATCCTTGAGATTCTTTAGTTGCGTAAAAAATATCATCTAAATCTTTTGTATGATCTGTAGCATAATCCATTATTATCACCATATATTCTATTATGTACTTATTATAACATAAAATAATGCTATAAGAATTTTTTTTATAAAAAAAATAGCTTTTTAGCTATTTTTTGTTTCGTAATAGTTATTTATTATTCTTTTTATATTTTTGCTATCTCTCATAGTTTTTAGAATTGATGCATCTGATAAAGCTTCTAATAGTTCTTCGTTATATACTTCTTTAACAAATGGTTCGTTGTTTTCTATAATTTCTTCGAAGTATGTTATATCATCCATGTCTATGTCTTCTTCATCTTTTGTTACACCGATTGCTAGGAAATAGACTTTTTTGTTTGATGTTACTTTACTTAGAAGGAGATATTTTTCATCGTAATCTAGTGTTATTATGTCACCTACTTGCATTAGTATTTACTCCTTCCACTTTTTATTGCTTCTATTTTTTTGTCAAATTCGTCTTTATTTATTCCACTGTATCTGTCAATTTGTGCTTCTCCATCTGTCCATAGGCTATCAAATACTGGATCCGCTTTATATGCTGCTCTTTCACTTTCTAGGTTTTGTTTTTCATCTTCCCAGTCTGCTTGAACACTTTTTTTCATTCTTTTATAATTTTCTAGGAATATTCTATAATTTGCTTCATAATAAGCAATATGTGCTTTTATTAATTTTTTATATAATTCGATTTTGTCTCTATCTCTAGTTGGATCTAATCCAGCAATTGCTCTTTTGTATTTTTCTGCTTCTTCTAATCCTTTTCTTGAATATACTATAGTTTCTCTTGCTTCTCTTAATTCTTTATACGTTTTATGTATTCTTATTATTTTGTCTATTAATACTTGAGCCAATGTTACTACTCCTGCTCCTGTTGCTGCTATAGGAATTGCACTTGATGAAAATCCTATTGCTAATGAATATACACCTATTCCAAGTCCTGCGATTATTGCATTAATTTTTAGTCTTTGAAAAGCTCCTTTTATAACATTATCAACGTATGTACCATGATCTCCATTTTCTGCTACAGACATTGGCTCTAATCTCATTGACATGCCTATATCTCTCATTGTTCGTGTTATTGTATTTGCATCAAATAGTTTTTGTATTAATTTACCTGGAGCTTTTGTAATTTTTTTAACTAGTCTTTCATTTTTTCTATAATATTGGTAATCTCCGTATACTCCTGAATAGTATCTTGAATATACGCTTTCATTATTTTCATCTATGCTTGGTGTTGTGCCCTTCCATTTAAACATTTCATGAGGGTATTTTTTTCTTCCTCTTTTGTAATTATAGTCTGCTGTAAAGAATAATTCCGGAAATAATTCTCTATATTTTTTCTTTAATTCAACTTCGTATTCTTCTATTGCTTGAATATTGTTTGGATCTGTTGGTGGAGCTGCTGGTTTTACGATGGGCACAAAATTTTTGAAAGTTCCTAAGAAGTCAAAGTTTACGTCTTTTTTTACTAATTCTTTTGCTATTTTCATAAATTCATCTAGTTTAGCTGTTGGAACATATCCGCCTATTAGTTCTGTAAATTCACTTGGGTTTGTGTATGCGCTTTCGTTAAAATTTAATATATCTCTTATTTTTTTTAGCAGGTCTAATGAGAGATTCTGTGTACCCATATTATTCCCATTCGATTGTATTTTATTTATTGTTATATTTAGATTTTCAACAATTGATCTATTTCTTTCTTTTATTTTTCTAACTGTTAAGCTGTTTGTTGGTGCATTTATAACGGTTATATTGTTTCTAGCTTTGTTTCCGAATACATTATTTAATTTATCTTTTATTCTATTGTAAGTTTCATTTTTAACTATTATAGTATATTTCTCGGTTATATGTCCGATAATGAATTTTCCTGGTATTTCTAATTTTGTATTACCTGCTTCTATAGTTTGATCAGTTGTATCGTTATTAAGTTCGGTAATTATTTCGTCAATTGTAGTTTGGTCTACGTTGTTTACGCAATAAGCTGTAGAAGCATTGCTTTTTATTTCATTTAATAAATTTAATAAATGAGTCTTGTTCTTGTCTATTGTTGTTGAAGGAGTTATTCTTGTTATTTGATCTTCGTAGAATTCTTGATAATACTCTTTTATGCTTTTTTTGGCTGCTGGAGTGTCAGGATTATAAATAATTATTGCTTTATCGCTCTCTGGTGTCTCTTCGTGAGGGTATTTTTTTCTTATTTGATCTATTATTGGGCTTGTGGCATCAATTATTATTTGTTTGGGCTTTAAAGCATCAGGATACGTTCTATCGAGATAATCTTCATAATCGTCGATACTCTCTAGTGTTGGACTTGTTTTTCTAGGACGTATTACTATTATTTTTTTAGTTAGAAACTTTATTAAAACTTCTTTTATACCTTTCCATTGCCCCTCTTTTATATTATCAAGTTTAATGTTGTTTTTGTCTGCATCAGAGATTTTTAGTTCTTCAAAAATCTTTTTGCTTTCCATAATTGGTCTTATACAACTTTCATCTATAACTCTGCCAGTATCGTATTTTGATCCACTTTCTAATACTTTTACTACTTCTTCATACATTTTTTTGGTTTTTAGCTGTTCGTTTGTTGTAAGAGCTCCACTATACTTGTTTCTTAATTCATCTTTTAGAAAGTCTATTAGTCTATTCATATTGATCCCCTCTTTTTGTATTATATCATTTTTTATTTATTTATCAACGTTTGCCCTTTTCCCCAATTATATTCTTTGTTAGGTAATAATTTTGAAAATTTATCTTCTGCTTCTTTAGTAAATGAATATTTTTTTCCTTTTATTTTTAATATACAATAGTTATCTTCTATTTTATAATAATCTACATCTGCAATTTTTACAGATAAATAGATGACGTCAAAGTAGATTAAATTTAAAAATAAATGAAAGTATCCTTTGTTATTCCAAGTTAGGAATTCTGCTCCTTCATCACTATATATTTTTTGAACTTCTTTAGGTATATTTAATGCTAGTTTAAGTTCTGTGAATTTATCTTGACAATCTTTGTTGTTATTTAAATATAAAATATAATCTTTATCGTTTTTCATAGTGTTATTTTTTATTTGTAGGTATTTTAGTAAATAATGATTTATTCCTATAAGAATAATAACATAAAATATAGATAACCATAATTTATAATCTATATATAGATTTAATAATAATATTATAATTATTTCTAGAATAATTAATAATATTGCTTTGGACTTATTTTTCGCTTTTATTTTATTATTTTCATTATTTTTTATTATATCTTTATTTTTTATTCTACTCATATATCTTTTGAAATCATTTATATATTCTTCTTTTTTTGTTACGTTTTCGCTAGCAATGCTTTTATTTGGTATTAAATTCTTAAATACTGTTTCATTTTCTTTTTCATAATACCATTCGTCCATATCTGTTTTTAATATAATTCTATTATTATTTTTATCTAATCTATAGTATCTTATATTATCATATTTTAATTTTGTTAATGTTGGTAAGTCTTTTAAATTATTATTGATTATATATAATTCGTTATTTTGTTCGTTATTTCTTATAATATAAGTTCTACCTTTTAAATCTTTTAAATTATAGGTATTTTCTTTTGTAAAATTATTTGTACTAATTAGGTTTTGAAGAACTTCTTTATAATATCCATTTTCTCCTGTTATAAATTTTTTTATATTTTTTTCATATTGGTTTATCGATAGGAACCCCATCTTTCTAATTTCTAATTCATAATTAGATTCATATATATTATATTGTTTTTTGATAGTTGAGATGAATATATTACTTATTAATAAGAATAATAGTGTAATTATTGTACTTTTTAAAGTGAATTGACCAAATGTACATAAGAAGATTGATATTATTATTGGAGCTAGATTAATGATAAAAAGGCTTTTGTTAAATACGTTATTTACTAATCCTTGTTTTACTTTATTCTTATAATAATCTTCTCTTAAAGGTTTTATTATGTTTTCGTAAGTATTAATAAATCTCTCTTTGTTACTCATACTATCACCTATCATATATTTTATCATATAATCAATAAAAAAAGAGAATTATTTTCTCTCTTTTTCTACTCTTATTACTTTTGTTTTGCTTATTAAATCATGAATTCCTCTTTCATCTTGTCTAAAGAGAATTGTTCCTATTATTAATATTGATATTATTGAATTTAAATTTGATGTTAAATTATTTATTTTTAAATAGGTATTCATTCCTGTTGTTAGTAGTGCTATTAAATCTATAACTCTTATTGGAATAACTAACAATACTATTTCTCTAAGGACAAATAATCCAGCCTCTAGTTTTTCTCCTTCTAATGATACTATTTTTATTTTTAAAAGTTTTTTACCTAACGTCTGACCATTTAGGAAGAATTGTATAAATATAAAATATATTATTTCCGTCGTTATAACGAATATTGTTTGAGTTGTACCAAGTTTTATATAGTTATAACTAATTTCATTTACATTATCTACCATTTTATTTCTGTCTTTTGTTTCTTTAGTTATATTTGTTATGCTATTAATATAATCTTCGGTTGCTTCTGTATATTTTTGATAATCATTTCTAAATACTATCATAAATATAAGACTTGATATTATATAAATAATTAGCATATCTAGAATATAAGCAATTAATCTTTTATACTTCATTTGGGCCTCCTATTTTTTGGTATTTACATTAAATTTATATAATATTTTTACTTTTATATTATCAATTTTGTTATTGTTTTGAATATATTTATACTGGTTTTCTTTTACTATTATTGCTCTAGTTTCGTTATTAAAGAATTCTTCGTATAATTTGTCTTGGTTTGTGTATTTTATGTAAGTTATATGATCTAATTTTGTATTAAGTACATGTGTTACATTTCGCGAATTGTCTTCTAATAAACCAACTTTTTTGTTGTTTATATTGTATATTGATTTGTTTCTACCATTATCTAATGCTATTAGATAGTATTCTTGATATTCATATAACTTGGTGTTTAAGTTATTTATAAAGTCATATGTATTGTTTAAATAATATATTCCTCCAAGCATACCAGCAGTTATTATAATTGTAAATATTCTTCCGCTTATGTATTTGTTTAATGAAATCGCAACTATTGATAAGAATCCTACAATACAAGCTATATATTTTATTGTCGCACTAGGTATTACTTGTACTCTATACATTCCTATTATTAATATAATAAAGGATAGTATTATAATTGTATCAAAAGGTATGTATAGGTTTTCATGTATTATTACTAAGGCTTTTAATAGTTTGTTTTTAGGATACTTTTTAGTATCTTCTATTTCTTGAGTTTTTATTTTTTTATTTTTTTTGTTTTTCTTGTCATATTTTTGAATGTTTGTGACTTTTCTTTTTCTATAGTTATTATTATCAATTGATAGATTTTTAAACCAATCCATTACTTTTGAAAAAACATCTTCTTTTTTTGCTAGTTTTCTCGAGCTGTTTTCTTTAACTTTTTCTTCACTTTTTTCAATAATTGTTGTATCGTTATTCTTATCATTCAGTTTTTCATCTATTTTTTCTTTAATTTTTTGTTCTATTTTTTCGTCTATTTTTTTCTCTATCTTTTTTTCTAAGTCTTCTTTTATTATCTCTTTGTTTGTTTGTTCTATTTTTTTAATTTTTTCTTTTTTGATAACGGGGATATCCAATTTTTCTAATTCTTTATCTTTTATTATTATTTCTTCTATTTTCTTTTTAGATATTGGTTTATTAAGTTTTTTTACTTGATATTTAGGTTGAGATTTTTTTGTATTAAGGCTTTTATTTTTGTATAAATTATTATTATTTATATTTTTTATTGTCTTTTTCTTGGAATTAATTTGTTTTTTTATAGCTTTTATTGCTAATTTATTAGTGTTTTTTTTCTTTTGATTTTTAGTTTTGGCCACTTTTTTTCACCCCAATTAATATTTATCATATTTATTATACTATAATTTTATTATTATTGTTATCTATATTTGTTATATATTTATTTATTTACAATTTTTAGTACATTTTAATTTTTTGTATATAATTTTTGATTTATATATTAATTGATTTAATAAAAAAATGCAATAAAAAAGGCTTGTAATAAGCCTATTTATCTTCTAACATTTTTAATAAATCGATTTTGAATTTATCTTTAGATGCATTTTCTTTAGAAATCATTATTCCTTTATATGTGGTTAATTCTGATTTATGACCCTCTAGCAATATCTTTGCTGGAGTTATAGTATTAAGCATTATTGTTTGCTCTTTTAAATATACAGTATATATTAATTTTACGTCTCCATGAACTTGTGCAAACCTATGATCACTTGGTAATTTTAACTCATAACTTTCAGTTCCTGCTTTTTTATTTTGGGCAGTTAACTCTCCTACAAATTTACCATTTCTTAGTGATGGGTAGTATTCGAAGAACAATTTTTTATATGCTAGCATATTGTATTTTTTTAATGCTCTTTCGAGTTTCTTAAATTCATTTTCGTTAATATAATCCAAAACAAACCCTTTCATAATTTATACCCCCTAATTCCCTTAATGTGCCCTTATTTTAGCACGGGAATGCCCCAATCGTCAAATTTTGCTATTAGAGTTGTTAACAACTATTCTTTTATTGGGATTTAAGTTTATCATTCATTTAGTATTAAGTCAAGTATTTTCGGGCTAAAAATGCGAAAAACCATACTATATTTTTAATTCTAGTATGGTTTGTCCATCGTTCATGCCATCTATGTAATATTTTATTACTCTTTTGTCTTTTTTTAGATAATTATGAGTTGCTTTTTTTAATATGCCTGTACCTTTGCCGTGAATTATTATTATTCTATTTTTTTTAAGTTTTATATTATCATTTATAAAACTATTTATTAATGCTATACAAGTTGCACTAGTTTCTCCGTGTATATCCAGTTTTGGCCAGTAATATGTGAATGGATCTCTAATAGTTTTGTTCGTATATTTTTTTGATTTCATCTAATGGTGGTATTGATATCCTAGTTCCTATAGTTCTGGAGTTTAAACTTGCAGATATACAACCGTATTTAACAGCTTTTTCTAAGTCGCTATCAACGGCTATTTCGAAAGAAAATCCTGCGCAAAATGCGTCGAATGAGCCTTGTCTGTCTTGTATTTCCATTTGTATTAATGGACTAATCTTTATTTGATTATTGTAACAATATAAAGCTCCTTTTTCTTTTAAATGAATAATAAATTCAGTATTTAGATTTTTCTTTTTTAATTCTTGGTATATGGTTACTAAGCTTTTTACAGAATTTGGATCATATTTTACTCCAGATAACATTTCAGCAAACTTTATACTACATATTACATATCCAGCTTTATGACATAAGTCAAATACTTCTTTAGTTATTATGTCTGCGCATAGAACTCTTTTACTATTTGGAAATCTTTCTAATAGTTTTTTTGAAGATACAGAGTCATATCCATCTACAACAACTAAGTCTGGAGAAAAATCGTAATCCATTTTTTTAATTGATATGAATTTATCAGATAGATTATAAATATTATAATTTTTTGTTTCGTTATTGATAATTATAGTTGACAATGGCGTATCGTTGTTAAATGATTGTTCAATATATCTTGTATCTAGATGGGCTTTGTCGAATTCTTCTTTTATTTTGTTGCCATATACGTCGTTTCCTATTACACAACTTAATGCACAGCCAACGCCCCATTTTCCAAGAGAGACAGCTACGTTACTTGCTGTACCTCCTCCACAACCTATTTTGTTAAATACTTCTATGGTTGCTCCTTCGGTCGGAGTTTTTTCAACTACAACATTTATATCATATTTTGATCTACCTAAACATATTGCTTTTAGCATATATATCACCCTTTATTCTCATGTTTATTATAATTTATATTGGATTTTTAATCAATATTATTATAATAATTATTTCTAACTTATAAAAATAATCGGATTAAATCCGATTATTTATTGTATTTATAGAAGCCTTCTCCAGCTGATTTGCCTGTTTTACCTTTTTCTATATATTTGTTTAATATATCTAACATACCATCGTAATTATACGGAAGCATCATTTTCTTTAAAAGTGGATCAAAAATGTTTGGTACTTTTTGATATTGCAAAACGATGTTTTTTGCGGTTTCTAGTCCTACTGTGTCCATTATTTGGAATGGCCCTTTTGGAGCTCCTGTTCCTAGCGTCCAAGCTTTATCAATTGTTTCAGGATCTGATATACCGTTTGCTACTAAATCCATTGCACTTAGTAAAAATGGCACAAGCATTGAGTTTAATAAATAACCAGATTTTTCTTCTTTAGCTGCTAAAGGTATCATATTTATTGCTTCAGCGAACTCTATTACTTCTTTAAAATATTTATTAGCTGTACCATTATGTCTCATTACTTCTGCTATATTGTTTTTCCATATTGTATTGGCAAAATGTAGTGATAAGTATTTTTCAGATCTTCCTGTAAATTTAGCCATTTTTGATGGTAGCAAGGTTGAAGAGTTAGTTACTATTACTGTTTTCTTAGGCATTAGTGGTGCAATTTCTTTATAAAAAGCTATTTTTGCATCAAAGTTTTCGGTAATTGATTCAATTACTAAATCTGCACTTTTTAATGCTAGCTCTTGATCTGTTATTATAACTATCTTATCTAAAGCTTTTTTGGCTTTTTCTAGGCATTCTTTTTTATTGAAGTTTTCTATACTTGCAATACCTCTTGCCCAATTGCTATTTGCTTTGCCTTTTTCAGTACTCATTAGTTCAATCGTTTCGACATATGTTTGATATAGTTTATTTAATTTGTTTTGTAATTCTTCTTTGGAGTCGTCTTTTCTTATAAGTATTGCAACATTGAATCCACAATATGCGGTTTGAAAAGCTATTTGGCTACCTAGTATTCCGCCTCCAGCTATTACTATGTTCTTGTATTTCATTATATCCCTCTATTCTTTTAATATTATATCATAGTAATAGTTATGCATGTAGTATATTTTATAGTAGTTTAATTCTATTTTTCGTAGGTATCTAAAAAAGAAAACTTTTTCTCATCTTCGCGCCAACCTAGTATACAATTTTTATTTACATTATCCATAGCTTTAAATATGTTATGATCTATATCTGAATTTTGCTCTTTTAACTGTTTTATTAATTGTTTTATTTCTTTTCTTTTGCTAAAGTTTTCTTCTTTACTAGCTTTTTCTGTAAATTTGCAAGCACAGTTTAAAAATTTAAGGTTATTATATTTACTCCAACTTATTATATCTTCTTCTTTAACTAGATATAATGGACGTATTAGTTCTAATCCTTCGAAGTTACTACTATATAGTTTAGGCATCATTGTCTTTATTTCAGCACCATATAACATTGATAATAAGGTTGTTTCTATAACGTCGTTAAAGTGATGACCTAAGGCTATTTTATTACATCCAAGTTCTTTTGCTTTATTATATAGATGGCCTCTTCTCATTCTTGCGCACATATAGCAAGGATTTTCAGGATTTAATTTGTTTGATACGGCGAATATATCTGTTTCGAACAATTCTATTGGTATATTCATTACTTTAGCGTTTTCTTTGATGAGTTTTAGATTTTCTTCTTTATATCCAGGATTCATTACAACGTATTTAGCTTCAAAGTTTACTTTTCCGTGCTTAACTAATTCTTGTATACACTTGGCTAGTAGGAATGAATCTTTTCCGCCACTAATACAAACCATTATTTTGTCATTTTCTTTTATTAATTTGTAATCTTTTACGGCTTTAGTGAATTTAGAATATATTTCTTTACGATATTTTTTAATAATACTTTTTTCTATTTCATGATATCTTTCCATAATTATTTCCTTACTATTTTTTAAAATTTCTTTTCAAAATCTCCTTTTATTCCGATTCCTTCACTTTCTATAATGAATGAATTCATGTTTGTTTTTTTCATATGCCTTTCTAGTTTTAACAATTCGTATTTGGTAAGGGCTGTATATATTATATATGTTTTAGAATCATCATATCCGCCTTTGGCGTCCCAATAAGTAAATCCCCTATTTAATTCATTTTTTATATAATTATTTAGTTCTTTTGGATTTTCTTTTGATAGAATTAATGCGGTCGAACATATATTTTGTTCATGCATTTTATCGATCATTAAACTGTCTACACAGGAATATATAATTGAGTATATCATCGTCTCTATTCCGTATCTTATACCTGCTATAATATATATTATAAGATTGATTGCTAGAGCATGTTTACCTACTGAAAAGTTACTATTTTTCTTAGATAGAACTAAACCGACAATGTCTGTTCCTCCGGTGGATGCTCCACTTGTTAAAATTATTCCAGCTCCAATTCCACAAATTAAACCACCTATTATAACATTTGTTAGTAAATCATTTAATAGTGGTTTTGTTGGAATAACTGATAGTAGTACAGTTTGTAATGTTACTGCAAATATAGTTCTAAAGAAAAAGTTTTTACCTAATATTTTATAAGCTATTATAAATAAAGGTATATTAATTATAAAATAGATTATTCCACTAAAATCAAATTTTAGTTTTATTTTAAATATATCTAATATAAAACTTCTTGTTAATTGGGCTATACCTAATATTCCACCTGTATAGAGGTTGTTTGGTACTATAAATAGATTAATTGCCGTGCAAAATAGTATTGATCCTATAATTACTTTAATAAGATCTTTTAATTCCCAATTGAAAGTTCTTTTTAATATATTCATTTTTATCACTCCAAATGCATGAAAATTATATCAAATTTAGGGGAAAAGTAAATATATTTTTTCTTGTTTTTATCAATAAAAAAATGGATAATTAAATCCATCTTTTGTTATATTTTGGTCCTGATAAAGTCAATGCTGCTCCTTTTTTTTCTTGCTTTTTTGCTTGTTTTTCTTCAAATAATCTATATAAAGCATCGAAGAATTCTTTATCGGCATAATCAAAATCTACTCTTCCGTCTATTCCTAAATCTGAACCTATTCCATATGATGTAGTTTGTATTACATTTATATTGTAAGTAGTTGTAAAGTATTCATCTACTGTTTTATATCCATAGTACATATGGTCGAAGTCTGTGTATTTATTGTATAGATAACCTCCTATATTTTCTCCATGGCCCCAAATTGAATAAATTCCCTTTATTTCGTTTATTTTATCAAGGTATTTACCATTTATATATACTCCTGTTGCAAAGCCTTCATCTTCCATAGCTTGGCAAAAGATTTGCATTAGTTTTACTTGGTTTCTCCTCGTATCTTCATCTTTTAGCAAGTTATCGGCACATTCTTCTTCTACGTCTAGATAAATAGGTAAAGGTATTGGATAATATTCCCCGTTTTCATCTTTTAGATTTTCTAATACGAAGTTTATTTCTTCTTGAATTTCTTCTTCGGTTTCAGCTCTTGAGAAAATATATATACCTATTTTTACATCTTTACTTAGACATTCTTTAATATTTCTTTCGAAGTACTCATCTATTAGTATATTTCCTTCTTTGTCTCTATTGATGGCGTCGGCAATTCTTAAAAAAGCAAAATCTACTCTTTTAGCTTTTTCCCAGTCGATTTCTTTTTGGTGCTCGGAAACATCTATTCCTTTGTAATATTTTGTTTCATCTACTTCTTCGTATTCTGGTTCTTCTTCGTCTGCGCCCTCATTAGGAGCATCTTTAGCTTCAGCTTCGGCTTCTTGTATATCTTCTTCTGTATCTGGTGTTTCTTCTTGGGTTTCTTCAACTGCTAATTCTTCGGTGCTATCTGCACTTTCTGTGTTTGTAATATCTTCATTTGCATGTTCTTTATCTTCATCTATTTCTTCAGAAGTTAGGGTTTCTATTTCAATTCCATCTGTTTGATACTCACTTGGTATTCTAATTTTTTGATCTTTATAAATTACTTTAAAATCTTCTATATCATTAAATTTTCCAAGCTCTTCATAATCTACTCCGTATTTTTCAGCAATAACGTATAATGAATCTCCTGGTTGTACTATGTATTCTTCATCTTCTACGAATGATTCTGGACTACTTTCTTCGCTTATATATTTATCGTTACTATACATTTTATCTTTGAATATTACAAAATCGTATGTTTTAAGTAATTCTTTTATTTTTGCTTTTTCATCGCAGTAAGCCATGCTTTTATAGTCTTTAAAAAAATCTAGTTGATCTGTTCTTCCTATTAGTACAAAATTAACACCATTTGCTTCTAATTTCTTGGCTATATTTATAATATATTCTTTATATTCTTTCTTATTTTCTCCTAATGGATATAGATCTACTCCGATATCTATAAAAACGGTTCCTATTTTATTGTTAGATATTATTTCTTTTATTTCATCTACTGCTTTATATGCTGAAGAATAATCGAATCTAGTGGGTAAGGTATATACGATATCTGTTAGTATGTCGCTATTTATCTCTTCATCATGTGAATCATCAATTCTAACTACTGAAAATGGTACTTTTTGAGTGCTTTTTATAGAACATCCTGTTAGCGAATATATTGCAATAGTTCCTGCTATCATTACTTTTAAAAGATTTTTTCTAATTGTTAAGTTTTCCATATTTTTTCATCCTTTTTTCGTTACGGACACAATATTACTATATTTTGCTTGTTTTAGCAATTTTTCCTAATAAGAGTTTAGTTTGTTAAATATTTTTGATCCTCTTGTAACTATGTATATATGCAACATAATATCTATTATTATGTATGCTATTATAGATATTATTAGTATTGATATTGATGAAATATGTCCTATAAACTTGGTAATAGTTATATATGATATTATAAATAGTACCATGCCTATTGTTACTGCTATAAAAGAACTCATACTTTGTTTTACTACTTCTGAGGTGTTTTCCCAGTCAAATTTTGGGTATTTCAAGTTTACTATTAATCCTATATAATGAGATACTAAAGGTATCAATATTGATAGTATTAGTAATAATATTGCTTCTAATATTTTAATTTTAAGTTTTATTATAAGTATTAAATCGCCGATTATAAATATCGGTGTTGTTATAATTAATGGTGCTAATATTTTAGATTGTAATATTGTTTTAGATTTTATTGGTAATGATTTTATAATTTGGATATTTTTCCCTTCTAAACTGATTGATGAATTAGTTATTGATGTCATATATGCAGTTAATGATATTAGTATATATACGAAAATAGAAATATTGTTATTTATTATATTTTTCGATATCCCTAGTCCTGTATTCTTATCTACTAATAGATTAATAATATAATCTGACTTAAGAGAGATTATTACTACTAATATTAGAAATAATACCAGGGCAAATCCGGCGTTGATAATAAATACTGGTGTAGAAAAGAAAGTATTTAATTCTTTTTTTATAAGTGCTCTTGTTTGAGACTTTTTTTCTATATTTAAGCTTTTGATATTCTTGTTTTTCTTTGATACTATTACATTTTTTAATCTTGAGTTTATTTTGAAATAGAATTTGCTTAATATAAATAATGATATTATAAAAGTTATTATGTTTATTAAAATAAACAATAATAATTCTGAAATTTTAAAGTTTGTTACTAATGATGAGAAAACTCCGGCTGGATAATATATTTTAGTTATTAAGTCGTTTATATTTGTTGCATTTTTAATAATATAATTAAGTATTGTTTCTGAATTGAAAGATAATAATAATATTCCTAAAATTAGTGACATGGATATTATTATTTGAACCAAGTTTTTGTATTTAAAATAGCTTGATATATTTGCTATTATTATTCCAATTATACAAGATACAATGATTGGTATTATTGGTGATAATAACAACATAGTGAAACAAGTTAAATAATAAGTCCATGTAATATTAAGTCCCCATCTTATGTAAGCTATCATAAATGGTAATAGAAACATTGAATTGAATAAAAATTCAAAGATATAAAATTTTAATATTCTAATAAATAGGATGGTTCTCTTTTTAATTGGTAGTGAAAGCAATAGGATATCGTCTTTACAATTAAATATTAATGCACTAGATTTATATACTCCTTCTATAAGTGTCATTGCTGATATACTAATTATAGAAAGATATAATACTATATATTGAAGATTAAATGGTTTTAATTTTTCAAAAATTGTATTTGCGCTACACCAAATCATAAACATTAGATAAAGAGATATAAGGATTGGTGCCAAAGAAGAAAATTTATTTTTCTTTTTAGTATTAATTTTGAATATTGACATATCATTAGTTAAACATGCTTTAATTAGTGAATATAGTCTTCTCATTATTTATCTTCCTCTAATTCCATAAATACTTTTTCTAATGATTTATCACCTTTTATTTCTTTCATACTTCCACTTTTTACTAGATTTCCATCTTTAATTATTGCTACTCTTGAACATAGTTTTTCTGCTACGTCTAGAATGTGAGTAGAATAGAATATTATTTTATTATCTTTAACCATTTCATTTAGTATTTTTTTTACGTCAAAAACAGCTTTTGGATCTAAACCAACAAAAGGTTCATCCATAATTAATATTTGAGGGTTGTGTGCTAAAGCTGCTATTAAAACTACTTTTTGCTTCATGCCATGAGAATAACTATCTATTGTGTCGTTAAGTTTATCTTCCATTTCGAATATTTTGGCATATTTTTTGATATTTTCTTCTCTTATTTTTGTATCTGTTTCGTACATATCACAAATAAAATTTATATAATCTATTGCTTTCATGTGTTCGTACGTTACAGGATTATCTGGTACAAACGCCATTATTTTTTTACATTCTTCAGGTTCTTTGATTATTGATTTACCATTTATTAGGATTTCTCCTGAATCAAAATCATGTATTCCGACAATTGACTTAATTAGAGTTGTTTTTCCGGCACCATTGTGTCCGATAAAAGCAAATATATCACCATCATTCACGTTGAAAGATACATTATTTACAGCTATTTTGTTTCCGTATTTTTTTGTTACATTTTTAATTTCTATCATATTATCTCCTTATTTCTTATAATCCAATTATATATATGATTAATATTATAGTCAATTAATCTAAATACTATTAATTTTTATGTTTTATTGTTATGTAAATGGTTTATAATATATTATAGATTTAGGAGGTTTTATGCAAAATATTGATGAAATAAAAAATACATTAGATTTTTATGTTAAATCTAATGATTTAAAAAATATAATAATAGATATAGAACATGATTATAGTATGGCTGACAAATTGTATGGTGCTATGACATTAGCTATTGCTATTGATTCGGAATTCACTGAAACTGATAATCTTGGAAAAGTATTAAGGATGCTTTTTTTGGATGCTTTTAATAGAGTGGCTCCTAATTATGATTTTGGTAATCTTAAATTAGGAGAACAATATAAACAAGAACTAAAAGAAGTTAGATTACAAAAAACCAAGGATTCTTATTTGGTTTATAAGTATAACTTACTTGATACTCTATTATCTAATCTGATAGAAGAACAAGGTGATAAACTTGATGATGAGGAATTAGTTAAGGAAGCTGAAAAAATACTATCTTTATTTTATCGTCATGAGAATGTTAGATGTCGTGAGATATTTAAATACTATGAATATAATTATTTCTTAAGGAAGAAAAAAAGAAGTGGGTATACTAATAGTCGTTGGAATGTTATTACTAATCGAGTAGAAAATGTTTCTGAACATGTTGTTGGAACTTTTGCTTTGGCAATGGGTTCAAATTCAGAATTTGATTATTCTGCTTTTATTGATTATTTATTAATAACTATTGTAGCTCATGAAATTGGAGAAGCTATTATTGATGATATTACACCTTTTGATGATGTTACTCCAGAGGTAAAGAAAAAGTTAGAACATGATGCGATGAATAAAGTTCTAGGTAATATGCTTAAAAAAAACGAGTTATTATCGCGTTTATATGAGTTTGATGAAAGAGTTACGGACAGAGCTGTATTAGTTCGTTACCTTGATAAAATTGAAGCTGATTTACAAACTAAAATCTTTCAAGAAAGAGGTATGTATCTATCTCCTGACACATTAAGAGAAAAGCTTGTCTATAAAGATCCGCTTGCTAGAAGAGCTATAGATAATGGAGCAAAAACAGTCTTTGACGTTATGTATGCGATGGATAAAGATATATATACTATTGATGATCGTTTCTTAGAATTTAGAGAAATGTTAGATTTTGTTAAAGAAAATAGTATTCTTCGGCTTGATAATAAAACCACTAATGAGAAGTTCGATCTTGATGAAAATAATTATAAGGCTTTATTAGAGCAAGTTAATGATATGGTAAACCAATTAGTAGAAGATAAAAACGTTGAATGTGTTTTTTCTAGGAATTACCATAGCTTTGGTTCGGAAAATCGTGTTCTTGAGGTTGGCGTTGTTTTAAAAGATGGTATTAACTATGTATATTATGATTCTATTATGATACAAATTAACTCTCGTTTAGCAGCAATTAATACAACGGATGTTAGTGTTTATTTTTGGCATGATTTTGTTGGTTATTATACTGGTCAGTTTACAAGTTTTAATTATGAAGATCGAGTTAATAATGTTTTGGAATCTAAGATACTTTTTGATAGAAATGGAATATTTTCCAAATTAAAAGAAAATGAAAAAGGAAGAGCTTTGAAAAGATCTTCTAATTATTAGAGTAAAGAAAAAAAGATGATTATTCATCTTTTTTCTTTGCGGTAAGTTTTAGAATTGGTTCATCTTCGCCCGAATCTATTATTTCACTACTTTCGACATCGATGATTTCTCTATCGATTATTTTTTTACATTCATTTCTGATTGATTCTATTCTTTCGGCGCTAAGGCTTGTTTCACTTAAGCTTTCTAATATTTGTAAAGTTTCTGTTATATTACTGGTCCAAATATTTGCGAATATTTCTAACATTTTTTTGTCTATTGTTAAACTTGCATTTTGGGTTTTTAAAGCGCTGTTTATTGTAACTCCATTATTAATAGATGGTAATAATACGCCTTGATATAAAACTAATTTATCTTTTATTATTGTGTGGTTAGTTTTTGCTAAAATTAGCATATTTATTTGACCGCTTATTAGTGAAATGCTTTTTTCAAGGTTTTCAATTTTTTCTCTTAATACTTTTTTATAAGAAGCTAATTCTGATTCGTCTATTGCTGGGTCGCCTTTTGATTCTAGTACGATAGTTCCTTGCTCTAAACCTTCTAAATATTCTAATGCCTTTTGGTGGTATTCTTCTAACTTTAGCTTATACCTTATCATATAGTTTTCAATTTCTTCAAATCTTATTGCTTCTATATCAAGTTCTTGAATTAAAGTAGTTGAAATTGAATTTAAATCTCTTAATGTTTGCTCGTTAACTACAATTTCTTTTTTTACTGGTTCTTCTTTTTTCCAAATGGAGAATAAAGAAAATCCTTTTTTCTTTGGTTGTTCTTGTGCAACATAAATATTATCTATTATTTTTTGTATTTTCTCAGTTGCTTCATTAATGCCACTATTAATAATAACATTTGGATATTCGCTTTGAATAAAGGAACTGTGAATTGTTAAGGGATAGGAATAATTGGAAAGGGAAACGAAATCTATATTTTTTAATTCTTCTACTTTTAAAGAATCCAACATATTTATTCTTTGGGAAATTGTTAAAGACCTTTCATAGTCTGCTCCCGTTTTTATTTCTATGATTAATTCGTTTAAAGGGATGCTTAAACTTTTAGCAAAATTTATAAAAGTTTCTGAGCTTATTATTTTTAATAATAATTCGTTTAAGCTATTGCTATTATATTTTTGAAGAAGAGAATAAATTTCTGGTATTTTCTTACTACTTACTAAATCTTTGCTTTTTACCTTAAAATATTCGATAATTACTCTTCTATTTATTCCTCTTTTTATAATAAAGTTGAAATTACTTTCGCTGCTTTTATTTTCAAAAAAAGCTAGTAATAATGATACTATTTCTAGATTTTCTCCTTGTAAATCTTTTGAGTAGGTATCATAGAAGTTTATTGCTGTTATTATTGTTTTATAGTAGTTATTGCTTATTCCTTTTAATTCTGTACTTATTTTTTCAGTAAGTTCTTCTCTTTTCATTGCCTCAAAATATTCATTTTTAGCTTCACCACTGAAAAATTTCGATGCATCAAAGCCAATGTCAAAGAATAGCTTATTTAAAAAGACTGAACTATGTATATCTTTATTGAATGCATTAAAGAATATATCTAAGACATGTATGTCTTGCTTTTTAATATCTTTATTAAAACCACCATAGATATAATCATTGAAATATTCGATTAGAATATCAATATCTAAGTCATATCCTTTAGTTTTATAGAATTTGCTGTTATAATTTCCATTAACTATTTTAGATATTTCGATTTCTTTTAAACCTAAATCTTCTAAATATTTGTTTAATCTATAATCATCTATGGAAAACAATGCTCCGATTATTGCTAATACACGGCAGTTGTTTATTCCATGAGTATATACTATATTGCTATTAAGATAGTTTTTAAATATAATTGATAGATTAGTTAAAAATTGGATATTTTCTATAGGGAAGTCTTTGAAATAGTCTTCGAATTTTTTCCTATTATTCTCCATTATGGTATTTGTTGCGAAATCTAATAATTGTTTAGAAAAATTTTTTCCTAGTTTTTCTCTTCGGTTAATTTCTTCAAATATATCTTCCATAATAGTAGATTTATTGAAGTCTCTATCACATATATTAACTATTATGTCCCATATAGTTATTTGATTCTTTTGTTTATTTTGGTTTGTTCCATTTACAAAATATCTTTTAAACCTTTCAAGTAATACTGATTTATCTATTTTTATTTTATTTATTTCTTCATAATTTATGTTAAGTCCTAGTAATTCCATTACTTTTTCGAAGCTAACACCTTTACTTTCGTAAAATTTATCGATTGTTGAATTATAGAAGTGGGCAGCTATATAAATTGCTAATGTATCTTCATCATCATATCCTTTTATTAGTTCAGTGTTATAATTTTCATCTTTTGTTTTTGTTACTAATAGTTGGTATGTTTTACAACAAAACTCGATAAACTCTTTAGTATCTTTCTGGGCTTCTTTGAAAAGTTCTTCATAATCTTTTTCTACTTTTTCTTTTGAATCAAAAGAGCTACTATAGATTTTATTTTCTAAGTTTAAAACATCTAATGTTTTATCTAAAGTATTTAATAATGCTTCAATAGCGACTGAATGGGTAAAGTTTCGGTTAATAGCGTTATTTAATATATCTAATATGGTTATGCTTTCTTCTTTTTTATTTTTGTTAATGCCGTCTTTAATATAATTTAAATAGTATTCTTGAATTGATCCTTGGATACTGCCTACCTTATTTAACTCGTTTTCAATATATGAAGGTTTTATTAATTTTTCTATACTTTCATAAGTTAGTCCTTCTTTATTAAGACATTCTTCGATTATGTTTTTACTTGGGCCGTCATATAAATAGATTGCTAAAAGTAGAGAAATCGGAATTAAATAATCCTCGTTATTTTTTAAAAAATCATTTTCCTCTATTTCTTTTTTGGTTAAACCTATTTTTAATACTCTTCGTATTTTAGCGGCTGTTTGTATGTAACGAATGACATTGTATGGTAATTTGCCATATATTGTTTTTTCTAATTCTATTTTAAATGCTCTACTGACTTCTTCGGCATATGAATCTATGTCTATACGTATTTTATTGCTGCCAAAATAACTGTTATAGAAATCATCCGGATTCTTATTAGAATTTTCTTTTGTTATTTCTTTATCTCTTATTGATATAGCTTTTTGAAGTATATCTATTGGTAATAAAGTTTTATATAAAGATTCATCGTAATAGAAATCAAATAATCTTATATTGGCGTTAAAAACTTCTTCTTTTAATGAATCGGCCATTGATGGTTTTTCTGTTACAAAGCTTTTTTTGTAACCTCTTTGTATTAGAAAGTCCTTATATTTGGTATTGTCTAAAGCGATAATACAACTTGCAACCATTTTTGTATAATTGTCTCTATAGTATTCTTTTATATCCTCTTTATCACGTACTATATTTTCTTTATTAATAAAATAATAAAGATTAGATAGAACATTTTTTACATATTCTTTTGTTTCTTCAGGAACTAAGCGCATAAATTCGTTATAACTTATTGTCATATAAATCACCCATTATTATGTTAATTGTTTTAAAATAATTGTTATTTTGCTTTCGCGATGATTATAGCATATTTTTTATAAATATAAAAATATTACTATAGTTATATTATTTGTAATTAGCATTCCATTCTTTGATATATTCGTCTATAAATGTTTTTATAAATTTTACTCTTTTTTTGGCTAGTTCTTTTGCTGTTTTGGTATTCATATTATCCCCAAGTTTTAGTAATTTGTTATTTAAAAAATGAATATTACTTACATCTTTTAGTTTTTCTTCATATCCTTTATATTTTTCTAAAGGAATTTGATCATTATAATAATCTTGATTATTTAGTGCTGCATAACCGAATGATCGCCCTATTCCTATTGCCCCTATGGCATCTAAGTTATCAGCATCTTGAACTATGAGAGTGTTAATATCACTTACGTTGTTGTTATTCCAATTATAGTCTTC
>AUXO013142066.1_pt1 | contig 28577 bp, 35 predicted proteins | sample 768731 | NCBI WGS metagenome assembly AUXO01 (sample SAMN02715735, study PRJNA202380) | gut metagenome | biome: sheep rumen | host: Ovis aries | place: New Zealand: Palmerston North
ACAAACAGAAAATTCATAGGGTTTGAGATTGAGGAGAAATATTTCAAGATTGCAAATGTTAGAATAATAGAATTACTTAATAACGAAACATTGTTTTAAGATGAAATATAGAATTAAGAAAGTAGAATCAAAGGGAATCGACGGAAAGATTTCGGTTACTTATTACCCACAACATAAGCATTGGTGGAGTGGTTGGCACTATTTCGGATATATAGGTGAGTGGAGTGATTATGAAATGTTCGACACACTTGAAAAGGCACTCGAATGGCTTAAATGGGAAACTTGTGAAAAATGTAAAGTGGAATACCTATATTTGAATGATGAGTACGAGGTTATTGTATAATGGTGATTGTTTTGATGTTATGAATAGCATTCAAGACAAATCCATTGATATGATTCTGTGTGACCTTCCATATAACTGCACTGCACAAGAGTGGGATAAAGAGATAAACCTTGACTTGTTGTGGAATCATTATAAGAGGGTAAGAAAGGACGATTGTCCGGTTGTGTTGTTTTCGTCACAACCATTTACAACAAAACTCATAAATTCGAATATAAAAAATTTCAAATATTGCTGGTATTGGTCAAAAAACCAGACGACAAATTTTTTCCACGCCAAACGGATGCCGTTGAGAAAGATAGAGGAAATATGTGTTTTCTACAAACACGAATATTACCCACAAAAGTCCGATGGACATATCCCGACAAACAGTGCAAAGGGTTGTTCCAACGGTAAAATCTATTATGGTGGAAACAAGAGGAATTATGAGGGTGGAGATACAACAAGGTATCCGAACAATCTCCTTGAATACAAGTGTGTTGATAATTACAGCAAACAACATCCGAATGAGAAACCGGTAGACCTTTTGGAGTATCTTATAAAGACATATACCAATGAAGGAGAAACGGTTCTTGATAATACAATGGGTAGTGGTTCAACCGGAGTCGCTTGCAGAAATTTGAACAGGGATTTTATTGGAATAGAATTGAATAAAAAATATTTCGATATTGCAGAAAAAAGAATAGGAATTTAAGATATGGTTAAGTTTCAACCGGTTATAAAGTGGAGTGGTTCAAAAAGAAGTCAGTGTGAAGATATTCTTGGGTATTTCCCACAGACAATCGACACATACTACGAGCCTTTCTGTGGTGGTTGCTCGATGCTTATGGGTTTGATGAACTTGGGTATATTTGTGAAGAGATATGTGTGCTCAGACATAAACGGTGATTTGATTGCACTCTGGAACAAAGTGAAGGATTCTCCGGATGAGATATACAATACCTATGTCGTTTTATGGAAAGAGTTGAACAAAGACAACGACATAGACCGTAAGAGAAGATTTTTTGAGGAACAGAGAAAGATATATAACGATACTCACGACCCACTTGTATTCTTTTTCATAATGAGAACGACAACAAACGGTATGCCGAGATATAATCAGAATGGTGAGTTCAATAACAGTTTTCATATTACGAGGGATGGTATCAAACCTGAGATATTGAAACCGATACTTTATGAATGGAGTGATAAGTTGAGAAAGAACAACGTTGAGTTTGTCCATCGTTCCTACGAAGAAATACTCGGTGAGATAAAAGAAGGTGATTTCATTTATATGGACCCACCATATTTCAACACCAAGGGAATGTATTTCGGCGGGATAGACTTTGAGTCATTCTTTGTTTTTCTTGAAAATGTTTCGAAAATGAATGTGAAGTTTGCACTTTCGTTTGATGGAAAATCCGGTGATGTTGATAACACATACTCTGTACCCGAAAAGTGTTACAGAAGACATCTTTATATCAAAAGTGGAAACTCATCTTTCAAAAGAACAATAGGTAAGGACAAAAATGCAATTGTATATGAGAGTCTTTATTTGAACTATGATGATGAGAATGGTTTGTGGTAATTCATAAATGGCAATCAAGAAATTTGATGAATTTATAGAGGAACAAAAACTCGATGAGTCTTTCATTAATGCAATAAAAAAAGTGAAAGATAAATTCTTTAATAAAGACAAATCTGAATTAAAAGATTCAGAAATCGAGAAGGGGGATAAAAAGGTAGAGATGGAAGAGGTTGTAGATACTGTTGAAAAGAAATTCAAAGATTCCCACAAGAATCCAGAAGAATTGTTGAAAGACATTGCAGAGGTTGTAAAGAAAGATATGAACTCATTCAACGAAATCGTACCGACTCTTCACAAGTGGGTTGAAACACACGACAATAAAAAATACTATTCTTTTGATACTTTGATTGGTGATGATAAGTGTCACAAGTACATAGTACATCTTTGCAATACATTGGCAAACAAGTATGATTGGGATGATTTACAAATTGAGCATGATGATGAAGAAGAAGGAATGGTTGTGTACAACACCGCTTATGTAGCATTTATGTTGTCATCTATTTCAGAAGAACTATAAAATAGTAAATGAATATGATAAAAAGGAGGATTGTATCCTCCTTTTTCTTTTTCATAAATATATTAAATAATAAAACATAATAAGTATTATGATTGAAAGTTTTAATGATTTTTTGAAAAAATCAGAATCAACACCGGTATTTGAAAGTAATACTTCAAATGCTTCATATGAAGGAGTACTTATACCTGAGGAAAGTGTTGAAACCGGTGGTTCTGCAGATAGGGATATGTGGGAAAAGGAGAGAAATTTTGTTTTTGAGAAACCTGATTTTGTTTTCGAAGACCCATATATGAAAAAGGTGTCATCAATTGTATTGAAACACCTTAGAAAAAATGTTAATAAGGAATGGAATCTATATCCTTATGTAATCAAGACTGATGAGAAAAAATCAGCAATGGTTTATGCAAATGATGTTTATCTTATTCTTACAAAGAGTGGAATAGATAAGAGAATTATCGTGTATTCAGAGAACCCATTGAATAAGGATATTGATGCAATGATGTCTGTTTCTACACATAAGAGAGGTTTCCTTTCTATGGTCAGAACACTTGTTGGTTTCCTTTTGGGTGAGGTTGAAGCTATGTTTGAGGCAAGGACAGAGCCGAATATTACCATAAACCCAACAATGAAAACATCACTCGGTATATCAAAGGCCGTAGATAAGATTATGGGTCCGAAGAAAGGTTCCACAAGAGATGACGACAGTGCTATGAATCCAGAGAACTTGAATGAGTTTTTGAAATTGTTTGAAACATATGATGATGGTGAAATTGCAAAGATGATGACATCAGAAAGATTTAAGTCAGATGACCCATTATATGAAACACAATTTAATTTCTTTATAGATGAGGCCGGAAATCTTATGAACCCAGCAAACGCTTTGAGTCGTCCGGTTGCTTTCTTCCATATGGCATTGACCGGTGTTACTTTCGGTATGTCTGAGAAACAGCAGAAAGAGATGCAGGAACTCTGGTTCTGGGAAGGTGGTAAATCAGGAAAACTCTGTACATATGTCGATGTTGGTGGTAGATGGGCAGTACGTGATTCAGACAGTGTTCTTGAAGAGGAAATAGACGACCTTGAAGAGAATATGAGACTCGAGAAAAACATTGTCAAACGTATGATTCAATATGTTCAGCAAGGTGGTAAGAACGGTACATCAGAGAACTTGAGAGGTCTTGTTGCAAAACACAGAGGACTTCTCGTTAGTGGTTGTGCAGGTATCGGTAAGAGTGTCGGTATTGAACAAGCAATCGAAGAGACATCTGCAAAAGAAGGTTTGGATTATATCCAGATTAAGGCAGTTTCAACATCACAGGTTTTGTTCAAACAACTTTACAGATTCAATGGTCAAGTAATAATCTTTGATGATGTTGACTCATTGTTCGACGATGTTGAGAAAACAACATTGTTCAAGAATGTTATGCACGAGAGTGAGAAACAAAGAACAATACAAACAACATCTGCAAAGGCCGGTGAGGCAATGACAACCGGTGTCGGTGGTCGTAGTGATACTGAATACTACAATGCTTTGAATACAACCAGAAGAGAAAGATATTACTTGGAGGTTGGTACTGTTTCAAACTATGAGAAAAAGAAATGGATTGAAAGAAAGATAGACGCCATCAAGAAGAAAGAAGACTTGATGAAGAAAGATGACAAAGCATATGCAGCAACAGGTGGTTTGAGTGACGCTTCAATAAGATTGAAGGCAGAGCAAGAGTTCAAGGCTTGGGAGGAAAACGAGCAGAACTCACACTACCCAACACAGTTTACATTCAACGGTTTCATAATCAACGTCACAAACAAAACTCTCGAAGAGTTTTCAAATGACAGAAGATTGAAATCACACTGGGGTGCAATATCATCTCGTATGAGTGTTATCGACATCAGTCCAAGAGCAAGAGTCATCTGGGCTTGGTTGAAACAGAAGATTTACAAGTCTGCAGAAGACAAGTCAATTCCAGATGAAGACAAGTTGTTCCCACTTGTTGGTAGAGCAGAAAATGCAACACTTGAAAATGTTGTCAATTACATTGACTTGGTTATGACCGGTGGTGAAAACAAAAACGGAAAAGTCTATGGTAAGATTTCATTCAGAACAATCACAAATATCAGAGATTATATCAACTCAAGTGATAACAGTGAGAATTTCTGGAAGAAGATGATTAGACAAGAGATGTTGATTTCTGCAGAAAGAGAGCAGGCATAAACATTATATCATATTAATAAAAGGAGAGATTTTTCAATCTCTCCTTTTTTGTTATATTTAGATTATGTTAGATATAAACAAAATATATAACGAGGATTGTCTTGAAGGTATGAAAAAGATAGATGGTGGTTCAATAGACTGCATCATCTGTGATTTACCATACCAAGTTTTGAACAGGTCAAACGAAAGTGCAAAGTGGGACACCATAATACCTTTTGATAAATTGTGGGAGCAATATAACCGTATTATAAAAGAGAATGGTGCAATAGTATTGTTTTGCCAAGGTATGTTCACTGCACAACTTATGATGAGTAATCCTTCGATGTGGAGATATAATCTTATATGGAAGAAAGGAAATCGTTCAACCGGTTTTCTCAATTCAAAAAGGATGCCTCTACGTTGTCACGAGGATATTGCTGTTTTCTACAAGAAACTTCCAACATACAATCCACAAAAGGTCAAGGGTGCAAAGAATCATTCTCGTGGTAATGTAAAGAGTGAACAGAAGAACCAGTGTTATGGAAAGTTCGACGCTTCCGCCGCCCAAGATGATTTGTCTGGAATGAAATACCCTACAAGTATAATAGATGTTGAGAAGGAGCATTGTAAAACATTTCATCCGACACAGAAACCAGTTGAACTTATTTCATATCTTGTGAGAACCTATACAAACGAAGGTGATTTGGTTCTTGATAACTGTATGGGTTCCGGTACCACTGCAGTCGCTTGTATCAAAGAAAACAGAAACTTTATTGGTTTTGAACTTGACAAAGAATATTTTGAAAAGGCGACAAAGAGAATAAACGAGGAAAAGTCCATAATAAGGTTGTTTTGAAATCATAAATATGGTATAAAAAATACATTCTTATGATAAAGAAATTTGAAGAGTTTACAAAAGAAGTAAAAGAATCTTTTAATAAATTGGATTTTGAACCAATCAATTGGGGTGTAGAAAATTTCGACAATGAAGCTGAAGACGATTTAGGTATTTCTGTAACTGTTACCAGGTCTGCCGCCGGCGGTCGTGAGAATATCGAATCACATTGGAAAATATATGCAACAGAAGATTTGGGTGAAAGTTGGAATGTAAAAGCAATTTGTATAGATTCCGAAGACAGACGTTATCAACCGGAAGATGAGGTTCAATTTGAGGTATATAAGGAAGATGATGTTTGGGACCTTGAAAGTAGTTTGAAAAATACACTCGACGAAGAAGGATTTTAATATAAAAGACAACTTTGAAAAAAGTTGTCTTTTTTGTTATATTTAGGTATATGGTTGAATTAAACAAGATTTATAATGAGGATTGCTTGTCTCTTATGAAGAAGATGGATGATTCATCCATAGACTGCATAATAACAAGCCCTCCATATATGTTCCAAAAGGAATACGATAATTACGACGATAAGTTTGAACCTGTGAAGTATCGTGAATTTCTGACGAATATTTTCAAGGAGTGTGTGAGGGTTTTGAAAGACGGTGGAAGAATGTTTGTCAATGTACAACCCGTGTTTTCTGAAAACTATCCAACACACCATATAGTCTCACAAGTTTTGATGGAACTTGGTCTTACTTGGGGTGGTGAGATATTGTGGGAGAAGAACAACTACAATTGTGCATATACCGCTTGGGGTAGTTGGTGCAGTCCTTCAAAACCATATCTGAAATACACTTGGGAGTTTGTTGAATATTTCTACAAAGTTAATCCAAAGCACGAGGGTGACAAAAAAGACATAGACATTATAGGTGATGAGTTCAAGAAATGGACAACCGCCAAGTGGAGTATTGCTCCAGAGAACAGGATGAAAGAATTTGGTCATCCGGCGATGTTTCCAGAAGAGCTTGTTGAAAGAATATTGAAACTATTCACGTACAAGAACGATATAGTCTTTGACCCGTTTTCGGGTGCCGGAACAACTTGCTATGTATGTGAAAACTTTGACAGAAGATATGTTGGTTCTGACATAAGTGAAGAGTATTGCAGAATAGCGAACAAAAGATTGGATAAATTAAAAGGTGAAAAAAAATACAAATTGTGGTAAAATTTGTTATATTTAATTTAGAAAAGTTTAATCAAAATTAGTTTTTTATGAGAAAAATTTCATTAAAGAATGTAGAAACGAAGCGTTTCTTAAACCTCGTTAAGAGAAGTTCAAGTATGGACAGAATGATGTTCATCACAGTAAAGGGTAGTGAGTTTGAATCAATCGCCTATAACCAACACAAGACTGCTCTCAAGTCAGTTGAGTCGGATTTGGAAAAAATCTGTGAGTCTTATGAGAATGAGTGTGGTGATGAAACTGTCAAGATTCAGTTGGGTGATGCCACCAAACTTGTTTCCTCTTTGACACTTATCGGTTCAGAGAATGTGAACATCATCTTCGATATTGAGGACAACAATTTTGCAAAGAAAGTTTGCATCCAGAACGAAGAGGCTTATGTGAATGTTCCTTGTGCAGACCCAGAGGCAGTTGATTTCCTTACTCTCGATGAAGATAAGAAGGACAGAATTTTCAATGACACTTCCGCTCTTCAGTTCTCAATCAACATCAACGAGAATGAGTTCAAGTACATCCAGAGTTTGTTTGGTTTGAACAAAGAGTCTGTTCGTGTGTTCTTCTACAAGAAGGGTGATGATGTGTTTGCATCAGAGATTGAGTCAACTGACGAGAATGTCCGTGCAGACCTCAATGAGACTATCAACAATGCTCGTTCAGGTGAGGAATCGGCTTTCAACGATTTCTTCAATTACGAGAAGATGTACAACAAGAGACTCAACATCTCCGACTATGAGAATTTCAGTGGAGAGGAAAATTTCCTCGCTTGTTTCAACAAGCAGTATTTTGGTTGGGTCGATAACGACAAACTCTACACTATGGAGTTCCACAAGAACAGAATGAAAGTCAGTTCATTCGATGAAGAGAATTGTGTGAAAACAAGTGTTGTTCTCGCTCCCGTGACATTTGCTTAATGATAACAAAATTACAAAAAAGGTGGGAATTAACGTTCTCACCTTTTTTATTTGTTATATTTTAAGTATGAGAAAAATACAGATAGGTGACTGTACATTGTATAATGGTGATTGCTATGAAGTCTTAAAACATATTGAAGACCATTCTGTCACACTTGTTCATTCAGACCCACCATATGTTGTTCATAGTGGTGTTCAGAAATCCGAATGGTATGACAGAATAGGTGTGAACAAACAACAAGAGGTACTTGACAATGCAGATATATCAAACGGTTTTGACATAGAAACCGTATTATCTGAATTGGTTCGTATATGCAAGACACCGAATTATCAACTGTGGTGTTCAAAGAAACAATTTCCAGAGTTGTTGAATTATGCCATTGACAATGGATATTCTTGGCAAGATATAATGCTGTACCGTAATAACGCCCTTCCGAATTTGAACGGAAAGTACCAAGACAAAGACTACTGTATCCATATGTGGAAAGGTAGAAAAATAACAGGTGAATACAAGGATAGGGTAACAGACTATCACTGGAACATCGGTGGAAAGAAAGAATGGAATCATCCGGCACTCAAACCAATTGAACCAACCATTCATATGTTGAAAGTGGGTTCTGATGAAGGTGATATTGTTCTTGATATGTTTATGGGAAGTGGTACTACTGGTGAAGCTTGTTTGAAAACAAACAGAAAATTCATCGGTATAGAGAAGAATGATGAATATTTTGAAATGGCAGTCAAGAGAATTGGTAAAGTGTTTGATTGTTTGAGTGAAAACGATATAAAACTTTTTTAAGTATGGATAGTTCTTTTTATAGTGAGATTGAACTTGAGTTAAGAAGACCGATAATTGAACACCCTAATATTAGATTGGAATGGGGTGTTGTTCAGAATAATGATAGTGACAAAGACACAAAACCGTTTTCGATTTATCGTTTTTCCGATTTGGTTAGAAAATTGAAAACCTTCGATGATTACTACGATAAGATGTATTGTCTATGTAGATGGTTTAGACATTGGTGTGCAAAGTGTGATGAAAATTGTTTTTGCTGGAAAGGAAAGGCAATTCAGAATCCAGATACATTCAGTAAGGATTGGGATATTAAATTCAATGGTGTGAAAAACATAGATGATATAGAATTTGACGTTAAAAGTACGAGAATGCCGGATGTGTTTGGTGACGATGAAAGGAAATACTATTTGAATCATATTGAAGAACTGATAAAGTGGTTCTACGACAAACAATCAAAGGGTGTTAGATATGGTATCCAAAATCGTTTTTTCTTGGTTCATATGTCAAAAGATAGAATAAGTGAGAATTTATTGAGGGTTGATTTTGATAAGAAAAGAAAAATGATTGATGAATATTTCGATTCGATTGAATCTGGGAAACATACACCATATAAGTTAAATGTTGATGGTGTGGATGTTGTTTCCGATATATTGTTTATTTACTAATATGAGTAGAGTTTGGTTTTTAGCAGACACACATTTTGGTCTGAAGAATGATAAGGATATGTGGTTGGATGATTTCACCAACTACTTCAATGATGTTGTAATTCCTCTGATGAGAAAGGAATATAGAGACGGTGATATATTGGTCCATCTCGGTGATGTATTTGACAATAGAAGCATAATTGGTCTTAAAACTATATGCAAGACCATAGATATATTTGAAAAGTTCTCTGAAATATTCAAAGACATCCGTATAATAGTAGGTAATCACGATATATACAACAAGTCGTCAAATGATGTGACTTCGATAAAAATGTTGGAGAGAATACCGAATGTTACTGTGTATAAAAAACCGTCGGTAGAGGTTATTGACGGAAAGACTATATTGTTTAACCCTTGGGTGAATGAACTTGAATCAGAAAAGAAACTTTTGGCATCGGTTAATGTGGATTACATTTTCGGTCATCTTGATGTCAGCGGGTGTCAGTTGAACAGAAGTGGAAGCAAGTCTATGTCTGAAAATTCGATAGATTCAAAGAATTTCAAAAATTCCGTTGTATATGCCGGACACATCCATAAGAGACAAGATTTCAAAAATGTACATTATGTCGGAACACCATATCAGATGACACGAAACGAAATGGGTGACATAAATGGAATAACCGTTCTTGATGTAGCAAGTGGTGAGACAACATTTTTTGAGAATACATATTCACCAAGGTTTAAGAAAGTTTCAATATATGAAATTCTGAATAAGACCGTCGGTGAACTTAAAGAAGATTGGAAAAACTATTTTGTTGATTTACACATAAAGGGTTCTGATTTCATCGTCTGTAAGTTTGATAGCCTTACTGAGGAACTTATGAATTACTTCAAAGAGTTCAACATACATTCGGAAAACAACGATGATATAATTGACACATCCAGTACCGAAGACAATGTTGAAAAGAAAACTGCAGACGAATATGTTGATGATTGGTTGAATGACAACGACATTGACGAAAACAGAATGAAGATTATAAAGGAATTGTATAGCAAATATAAAGAAAAGATATGAGACTTGTTGCAGTAAATGATGTTATGATGGTTATCAAAGACCACGGTGAATACAAATCATCGGGTGGAATCATTCTTCCTCCACAGATGACATCCGACAATATAATGGAAATACCGGCACCATATACGGGTACTATAGACAGCATTGGCATTCCGGATGATGAATATCACGTTGGGGAACGTATCGCTTTCTGTGATACCGGTGGTCTCTATATCAAGGTAGATGATACAGAATATGTCGTCATAAACAAGGAAATGGTAATAGGAAAACTATGAAAAAGATTTTAGTAAGTGTCGATTTGTTGAAATATTGTGAGGTGTTCGACATACCATATAACAACTATAACAGAAGAAACGATTATTCACACGACTATGAACCTATGGCATTGACTCCACAAGAAATAAAAGATTTCTTGGATAAGGGAATTAGTATAAAAGTAAGTTAATATGAAAATAGTAGAAGAAACAAGACAGATGTTGAGTGAAAAATTTGGTGACATCAATTTCATCGAGGAGGGTCATCAATATTTCATCGACAAAAAAGAGTACACTCCAGTATCTCACATCATCAAAAAATATGAACAACCTTTTGATGAGGATGCAAAATCGAGAGCATATGCAGAGAAGGTTGGTCTTACACAAAATGAAGTGTTGAAAAATTGGAGGTTGACAAACAGAAAATCAACAATATCCGGCTCGAGGACACACGAGTTTGGTGAGAGTTATACCAATGTTATGTGTGGTCATCCGGAACTTATCTGTGATGCAAACAAGAAACAATGGGATGAAGAGTACAAAGTCCTGCTTCCGACATATCCGAAGGAAGAGGCAATCGTGAAATTTTACAACGAGATGAACTTTGACCCGAGTAAGAGACTTTATGTGGTTGGTGCAGAGTTCAAACTTTCAACAAAATATATGGAGAATGTACTTCCCATTTGTGGAACTGCAGACATTCTTTTCTATGAGGAAGACCAGATATTTCCGGAAGACAGTGGATTCGTCATTGGTGACTGGAAAACAAACAAGGAACTTGAAAAAGATTTCACAGTTAGAAACGACATCAGAATGAAACCACCTATGGGTGATTTTCAAGACACAGCTTTGTCACATTACACTCTTCAATTCAATTTGTATCAGAAAATGTTTGAAAGTGTTGGTTTGAAAATCATCGACAGAAGACTTATCTGGTTGAAGGATGATGGTTCATATGAAATCAGGTATATACCTAAACTTGACGATAAGATTATGAACACCATATTAAATGGGTGATTATTTTAAAAATAAGAAAAAAGTGGGGAGAAAATCCCCACTTTTTTATTTTATATCAGAAATAAACATAAATATTTTATATAATATGAAAAATAATTTAAAATATGGAAAAAATAAATGAATCTTGGGACCCAGGTGTAGATGATTTACGTGAAGACAATCCATTGAATAGAGTACTTTCGAATTTGGATGATGTCAGAAGAAGTATTAGAACAAGTCTAGGTGAAGGTGTGTCGGATAAATCACAAGAATTGTTAAGTGATTTGTGGGATAGTCTTTTGAGTGATGCTCGTATCTGGGAAGACGAAAATCCAGAAGTTACTAAATCCGAAAAAACAGAGGGAGACGTTGATGCTCCAGAAGGTGTTGAGAAACTTTCAAGTGGCGAGGTTAAAGTTCCGGATGGTGTTGTTGAATTACCTGCTGGTGAAATCACAACAAGTACAGCACCAAAGAAACCAAAGATGGTTCCAATTCCAACATTTATAACAATGTTACGTTCAGATGTTGTTTTGTTCCAATTCGAGAAAAAGGATGGTTCAATAAGAGTTGCATACGGAACAAGAAACAGAGATATAATTGCAAGTATAATCGGAACAACAAGTGCATCTTCAGGAACAAAGAAACCACCAAGAGAAGGTTTCATCACTTATTTCGATATGGAAAAAGAGTCGTTCAGATGTTTTGCAGAAGAAAGATTTTTGGGTGTTGTCGACGAACACGCCAAATTCACACCAACTCGTATATCTGAAAGTAAATTCCTTGATTTCTCAACATACACATCTATCGAAGAAGCACTTGATTGCTACTACGAAGATGATTGTGAAGAAGAGGAATAAAACAAAAAGAGTGAGGAATTATCCTCACTCTTTTTTATTGTTTAATTAGTTTTAGTCTTAAACATCTACCTATATATTCACCTATTTCATAAGGTATATCTTGTTTGTTAATTTCCATATAATCTCCATCTATCCTCCAGTTAAAACCTTTATTTATCTTTGTTAAGATTGTATAGAATTTATCATATACATCATCAAGTATATCATTTTCATCGACAATAAAAAAACATTTTCCAATATATTTATCGTTTTTTAACTCTTCGATTAAAATAACACAACTGGTTGTTATTATTGCTAAACCTTTTACTTTATCTGTGTCTATTTTTTCTATAATGTAACCTTCATCGTCATCGGCATAACAAGTGAAATAAAATTCTCCATCTTCATCATACTTAAACTTTAATTTAAGTTTAGAATGAACTTCTACTGAATTAAAAAAATCTTCATCTCTTACAATATCCCCGAAGTATTCTTTTGTTAGTTTTTTCAAAACACCCATAGATATTTGTTATTTTATGAATTTTCCCATAATGGTTCCGTCTTTCTCTGTCGGTTGTAAAACAACAAAACCAAATTCACTGTATATCTTTACAAGAGTCTCTTCATTTACATCACCATCTGGGAACGCCCTTAACACCATTTGTTTGTCACCAAACTCTTCCATAAGTGATTGAAGACACAATCTTGAATATCCATTTCCTCTGAACTCTTTGTTTATCCAAAAATCTTCAAGGTTATAGAGTTTCTTGTTTTGTTCAAACTTTTTGAAACAACTTTCGTTGAAATCCTCGACACTTTCAAAATATTCATTCAATATTCCATCAACATATTGTTCTGTTATTATTGCACCACCTATTTTCTTACCATCGAGGATGAATGAAACATCAATAGCGTCACCGTTGTCGTTTATGTTCATAGAAACGACATCCTTTGATTCATTGACTTTCTTCTTCTTTTTCTTGTTGTTTATTTCTTTTTCGTCCGTCAAGTTGAAGTCCTTGCTTGGGTCAACTATAACATTTGCCTTACTCATAAACTTTTTACACAACAACATTCTACTTCTGTATGTTCTTGTACCGGTAAGGTCTGAAATTTTCAAATCTACCAACTCATCCTTGTATGTCTTTCCGTTGAAAATTAAATCAACCTTAATGACTGGTCTTTCTGTTGATTTTCCGTGATGCCATATTCTGACGTGTTTTTCAACAGGGTATTCGTATTCCTTTTCGTTGAAATCAAACTTGACTTTTCCGTCTTTTTCGAAATAGTCTTGGACTATGATTGCATTATATGCTGTGTTTCCGGTGTCAAGTTTGGCTTTCATCTTTCCTAAACCGACAACCTCAATCACTTCTTTGAAACCAGCAATCTCTTTCTTTGATTCTGTCACAGTGTTTTTCTCACCGATGAACTCACTATATGATTTTATTTTGTACATAATATATTGTTTTATTTGAAACCCAATTCGTCTTTGGATACAGTAACACTTCCCGATGTCTCACTTGTTTTACTGTCTTTCCAAAGTTTCTTTACATCGGCGATTTTTTCTTTAAGTTTTTTTCTTCTCTCCTTTCTTACAGAAAGTGGAATAGAATCATTTTTATTACAGTTGCATCCCATACTATATTTATGAATTAATTGAAGAAATCATCGTCTGGGAATTTATATTTTGCAAGTCTTATTTTGCACTTTGCTTCCTTTGGTTCGTTGTTTGAAATAACTATTGTACCAAATCTCGTATCACCCATATTGAAAGCTCTTGCAGTTTCTGAATTTGACAGGTCTTTGTCTGCATCCAACCAATATGTTTCACCAAATGCTCTGTTTGTTTTAAAACGTAGAATTTGGTCTGATTCTGTTGTTTTTATCATACCACCTTCATAAGAAATAAATTTGTGTATTATATTGTCTTTCTTTTTGTGTGGGTATGTTGATTTGTAGAACATTTTATCAAACCCCTTGTATGGTGGTAGAGTCCAACCCGTCTTTTTTATTTTATCCAATATACTTTCAACATAGAACCAGTCAAAATATTCTTGACCGTTTATATTCAAGTCTCTGTCTGAGAATATCAATGGGAAACTTTTACCAAGGTCGATTTCCTTCATTTCGTTTATGTTTGTCACAAACTTATCCTCATCTCTTTCCAGTTCGTCGAAATATTCTTTTGTTAAATTCAAGAGAACACTCATAAAAATAATATCCGTTTTATATATTTATTAAAAAAGGGTGAGGAAAAAAAACCTCACCCCCTTTTGTTTTTGGTATCGTATATTATTCGTAATAATCTTCCCAATCAACTTTGCAATCAAATATTGCCTCTACCAAACCGACAATCTTCATTGCTTGTTTTTCCGGCATATAATTGTGTAGGAATTTTGGATTCTCACCGGCGGCTCTTTCCATAAACGGAACTTCCCTGTAATATAACTGCCAATCCATATCGTATCCACCGTTTGAAATTTTCCATTTTCCTCTTGTGTATGAACCTCTTGAACCATTGGCAAACATTTCAAGACATTTTTTCAAACCATTCAACTTTATGTCTTCGTCATTAACATTGAACAGCCAGTTCTTTCCTTCTGTCAAAAGTCCTTCTTCAACTGGTTCTTTCGGAACATCAAAGTCTGTTGTGTTGTCTGTCAAGTAGAAAGGTTTGTCTATGATGACAGCGTTGTTTGCAATACGGTTTATGAGTTTTGTACCACCAACCATATGATTCTTGTTGATATTGTCATTGACTTGTTTCAAGATAACAAGTTCGTTTTTATAAACTGTTCCGTTGAATTTCAAATTGAGTTCAATCATAGGTTCGTTTTTCTTCAAACCGACCAACTCCCTGTTGTATGTGACTCCATTGAAAACAAATGAAACATCCTCATCCTTTGCATTTACAGAAGAACACTCAAGTTCTGTGAATGTCTTGTTATTCGAGAATCTTATTGCACTGTCCAAGTTTGAAGTTTCCTTGGAGATGTCTTTGATGGTTATTGTTTCATAACTACCGATTTGTTCTGACTCATATTTTGTGTATTTGAAGTCTTTGAACATATTGAAAAGTGTTCCGACAACATCGTCACCAGCTTCTGTTGTAATACCCTTTGTTCCAGGTGATGAATTAACCTCGATTACATAAGGTTGTTTTGTTGTTGCAGAAACAATCAAGTCGACACCACACCATCTACAACCGGTTGCCTTTGCAGCCATTTTTGCAATCTTTTCCTGCTCTGGTGTCAAGTTTCCCTTCTCTGCTGTTGAACCAAGTGAGTAGTTGCTTCTGAAATCACCTTTCAACTGGTTTCTCTTCATACAACCGATGATTTCAAAACCATCAAGACCAGATGTCATTCTTTCGAAACCGTTATACATAACGTGAACCCTCAAATCATAGTCAGAGTCAATCTTCTCTTGAAGTATGATGTCCGACTTTGGTGAGAGTTTGAACATAGTCTGAAGTGTTGAACGAAGACTCATCATAGAGTCGATGATGAAAACACCTACACCTTGTGTTCCGTTCAAAATTTTACAAACAAGTGGGAATTTACCACCGACAGCACTAACTTTATCTTCGAGTTTGTTCATAGAAGATGATGTGATAACGGTTGTCTTTGGTGTTGGAACACCGGCGTTTTTAAGTTTCTTGTATGTCAAGAACTTATCTTCACAAGTCTCAATTGAGTCAAGTGTGTTCAAACAGAAGAATCCGTATGTTTGAAGGTCTTGTATGAACTCTTTCGATTCACTGTTTTTCAAAACAGTACGTCTTGGAACAATAATTGTGTTCGATGGTTTCAAGACATAAGTCTTTTTACTACCATTGTCTTCTGTGACTGTATATGAATCCTCACTGTTCTTTTTCATTGTTGATGAACTTGGGTCTATTGTAATCATTTTGAGTCCAGACTTCTTTGCTGCATCCTCAAAAAAGAACATAGAGTTTGAATTTTTTGTTGTCTTTTCTGCCCTCGAACTCAAGAAAACAATTTGAATATCACTTGCTTTCTTACTCTCGTTCAATGGAGAGTATCCTTTGTTAGTATAATCCATATTCAATTTTTATTTTTGATACATTATTTATGTGTTAGACAGTCCGAAATCTTTACAGAAGATTTTGAACTCATCCATATTCAACAGTTCTATATCAAGTTCGTTGCTGTAGTCAAACGGTTCAAGAACTTCTTCTTTCGTATCCATTTCACCTCTTACATCAACAAATTTTCCATTTCTCATAAGACCACAATGCAAAAGAGCGATGTCTTTTATGTCTGGGTCATAGTCTGTCATAACAAAGATTTCATCACCGTCTTCGTAATTGTCAAACACCCATTGATGACAGAATCCGTGAAGATAGTCCTCGTCTTCAAGTTTTGATTCGTCAATGTGTCCTATTCTTTTTGCATAGGTTTTGAAGTCATCGACATAAGAATATATGTCACTGTTCTTTGTCGGTTTTCCTTTGAATTTCTTCTTTTTCTTTTTCCAACTCGATTTCTTTATAAATTGGTCAAATGGTTGGATTTGTTTATAGACACCTCCGGTTGGAAGAGGGAGGTCTCCAGAACCGGCAGAATCACCACTCGGTAAAACAATATCACCCATACCACCGACATTTGCCGGTGTTGCACCACCTTGCACACCACATTCATTCACTTCTTTGTCCTTTCCCAAAAGGTATTTGTTCAAACCTTTTCTGATTGCTTCGGCAAAATAATAATTGGTTGTATAATGAGGGTGGTCACAATATTGTTCCCAATATTTTTTGAACTCACGCCCATCTATATCGTCTGGTATCTCCATTCCAAATTCATCAATGAGTTCCAATATCCATCTACGACTGTGAAGAACATCTTCGAGTGTTATTTTTTTTGGCAATTCTTTGATATCCATTTTATGATTTATATTTAAGATATTTATGAAATCTGACTTATTTTTTGTTATATTTAGAGTACAACAAAATAAATTTTAGTATATGGCTAAACAAAGTGGAGTTTTTAGTTTTAATGATTTGAACAAAGAGATGTCAAAGAACTCTAAGTGGGGTGGTTTGATGTCCGACGGTGCTGGTGTTTCGGAAATAACAGATTACATCCCAACCGGTAACTATATCTGTAACGCTTGCCTCACGGGTAGTGTTTTCGGAGGTGCTCCAAACAACAGAATTTTGTGCCTCTCCGGTGAGTCCGGAACTGGTAAGACATACCTTCTTATGAATATGGCTCGTGAGGCACAAAAGAAGGGTAATTATGTTATATGGTATGACAGTGAGAATGCAATCGAACTATCACAACTTGTTCAGTTCGGTGTTGACCCAGAGAAGTTCCGTTATGAACCTGTTGGTACTGTTCAGGATTTCAAGACATCAATTACACAAACTCTTGACCTTTTGATTGAACAAAAGGAAGCTGGAAATCAGATTCCAAACATTTTCTTTGTTCTTGACTCTGTTGGTAATTTGGCAACACAGAAAGAAATCGACGATGCAAAGGCCGCCGCCGACAAAGCAGATATGACACGTGCAAAACAGATTCGTGCAATATTCCGTATTGTTGCTCACAAGATGGGTATTATCGGTGCAACATTTGCTTTTTCAAACCACATCTATATGTCAAACGATTTGTTTGCACAGAGAATTCAGTCTGGTGGTAAAGGTCTTGTATATGGTGCAAGTATTATTCTCAACTTGTCAAAGGCAAAATTGAAAGAGGGTTCCGACAATCTGCAGACCGGTATTATCGTTACTGCCGAACCAGATAAGAACAGATTCTGCAAACCTGTAAAGGTGAAGTTCTATATCAGTTATGTGAATGGTATGAACCCATATGTCGGTCTTGAGGAATACATCTCATTTGAGAGATGTGGTATCCAAAAGGGTAAATTCATTACGGAGAAAGACTATAAGAAGTCTCCAAACGATGAATATATCCGTGTAGAGAAAAAGGACGGAGAGGTTTTATACTTTGTTCCAAGTGAAACTTCAAGAAACTATTGTCTCGACAATGGTGAAACAATTACAGCAAAGGAACTCTTCACATCAAAGGCATTTACAAAAGAAAGACTTGAAAGACTCGACAAATACATACAGGAGGAATTCAAGTATGCAGACGGTGTGAAGGTGGATGATTTGTTTGAAGAGGAGGTTGATGATAAAGAAGAGACTGTTGATGACCAAATCAAAGCACAACTCATCGAAGAATAAAGAAAAAGTTGGCAACGCCAACTTTTTTTGTTATATTTTAGTTATATGAGAGAAATAGACAAAAACAAAGTACAAGTAAAGTATATAACTGGAATCAACAAGACACTTTTCGGTTATCCTACACCGTTGGATGTTCTGTATGATTCTTGTACATTATCTGTTGATGACAAGTTGTTTTCAAAAGCAAAAATGGAGAATAAGTATTTCTCTGATGAAACCGACACGAATTTAATAGATGAGAGAATAGAGAAGATAGTAAATTCTCTTCTTGAAGATGGTTACATAGAAAAGAGTGGTGGGTGGTATAAAATAGTTAAAACGATATGGGATTAAAAACAAGTATACAGCAAGAAAAGATAATCTTTGCATATATGTTGAAACACCCTACTTATCTTCTCTCGATAAGCAAGGATTTTTTTACAAACGAGGAAATACAACTCGTTGCATTGACTGCAAAGAATTTCTTCAAGGAATACAAGGAATCACCGTCTTGTGAGCAGATGATTTCTTTGTTTAAAGACAAAGAAAACACAATATCAATCGACACAATACGTTCAATTTATGATGTTGAAATAAATTCGTATGATGATGAGTGGTTGAAAAGCACAACTGAGGGTTGGATTCAGTGGAGAGCGTTAAATGTAAATGTTGTCAAAGCGGTGTCTTATATCAAGACAACTGACATAACTCTTGACAATGTTGTCGATGTTGTTCATAAAGCAACTGGTATAGTTGCAGACACATCCCTTATCAGTTTCGACACGGATTTGGGAAGTAATTTCTTTGATGTTGATTCACACAAATCTGTAAAGGATTATAAAATACCTTACACTTGGGATTATTTCAACAAGATTTCAAAGGGGGGTCTTGACCTCAAAACATTGACTTGTTATATCGGTGCAACTAATGCCGGTAAATCAGTATACCTTTGTAATGATGCAGCTGAGTTTGTACGTAAAGGAAAAAACGTTTTATACATCACTTGTGAGATGTCTGCTGCAAAGGTGACAAGAAGAATTGCTGCAAATCTTTTTGATGTCACTCTCGAAGAGTATGATACATTAGTCGAAGACCCAAACAATGTAAAAAAGAAACTGAACAATCTAAACACAATGTCTATGATGCCACTCGGAAAACTCTTTATAAAAGAGTTTCCTACAGGTCAAGGCACTGTGTTGGATGTTGAAAGGTATATAAAGGAAATCGAGGATACACAAAAATTCAAAGTAGATGTTGTCATTATCGACTATATCAATATTATGTGTAACTACCGTCTTCCAAATAGTGAAAGTACATACCTTAAAATCAAACAGATTGCAGAAGACCTCAGAGGTATTGCTGTTAAATACAATCTTGCAATCATAACCGCTACACAGTGTGGTCGTAACGCTTTGGATAAAGGGGATATCAACATGGAAGATGTTGCTGAATCTATGGGTCTTTTGCATACAGTTGACACTTGTTTCGGTATTATTCAGACAGATGATATGAGAATGGGAAGTGGAAACGAGAATGATGCTGGTGTTCCGGTCCCATACTATTATGTGAAGATATTGAAGATTCGTGAGGGTGAAGGTCGTGATACGAAATTTAAAATTGATGCTAATTACAGTAAGATGAAACTTATTGAAAAGTCAGAAACAATTAACACATTAAGTCATTTATCATAAAAAATACAAAATGGGAGAAATAAAGTTATACAATGCACCGAACAGAACGGTTGAAAATGTTGGTATTTTGAGAATGCCGTTGGATAATGAACCCGTTGCTTATTCAGCAATCTTTGGTTTCTATCCAACACACCATTGTTCTTTTTCAATAATGACAGAAGACAGGAACGACAGGATGAAAAAAACTGCAGAATTGCACGATGAACTTGTGAAAAATGGTTTTGTCGATTTTTCTGTCAATTATTCAAATACAAATTTGGACGACGATGATGATGAGTCTGGTACCATAACAAGTGAAATTTGTATGAATAATTGTATGGTTTTCAATGACGATTGTCTTATTTCAATCGGAAATGATTGGTGTGGTGTCGATGTTTTGTCACACAAGAGTTTTGATGTTGTCAAATCTGTTGTAGACAAATATCTCAAAAAATACACTGGTTCAAACGATAAGGTCAAGTGTAATATTATTGCACACTCACACGATTTCTATCTTGAAGGGTTTGAAATAAAGGTAAAAGGTGATTTGGACTATGACTTGTACAACGAAGGTTTTGAGAAAATAAACAATGAGATTGTACGAAGTATAAAAGAAGACGACAACGGATTATATATCTTGCACGGTGAAGCCGGTACAGGTAAGACAACCTACATAAGACATCTGATTAAACAACTTATGAAGAGCAAGAAGTTTGTCTATATACCATCAAATCTAGTGAATGAACTAACAAATCCACAGTTTATGTCGTTTATAATGGATAACAAGAATTGTGTATTTGTAATCGAGGATTGTGAAAATCTTGTTGTGACAAAAAATAGTACAAGAAGTTCCACCGTGGCCGATATGCTCAATATGACAGACGGTATTCTTGCAGATGCACTCAAAATAAAAATCATCTGTACGTTCAATACTGCAGAAAAGAATATAGACGAGGCACTTCTACGTCCCGGTAGATGTCGTATGAAATATGACTTTACCAAACTGAAGAAAGACCGTGCTATCAAGGCTGCAAAGAAACTTGGTCTCAAAGAACCCGATAAAGACATCTCCCTTGCAGAGTTGTTCTCGGGAGAAAACAAATATGTTGAAGAAAAGAAAAAGATTGGTTTCTAATGAAGTTATTGTTTTTCTTTCTAATTTGTTTTAACCTGTTTATGATGGTATGGTCATTCATAAACATATATGATGAATATTCATCTATTTGGTTATTCAACCTTGTCCAGAGTTTTTTGTTTTTCATATTCTGGATTGTGATATATAAACAAAACAACAAAGGGGGATGAAAATCTCCCTTTGTGAGTATAATGAGATATGGATTTTCAACCAATTATAAAATGGAATGGTAGTAAGAGAATACAGAGTGAACAGATAATATCATACTTTCCGAAATATATGAGGACATATTATGAACCTTTCTGTGGTGGTTGCTCTGTGTTGTACCAACTTATGGTGTCCGAAGAGAAATTTGCAAGGGATTTTGTGTGTTCCGACACAAATTCGGATTTGATTGCACTATGGAATGTTGTCAAGGATAATCCAGAAGGACTGTTTGATGAATACAACAGAATGTGGTCAAAAATGCAGTCTATGGACAACAAAGGGATGAAACGTGCTTATTTCGAGGAAATCAGAGATGAGTTTAACAGAACGAGAAACCCTATGCTGTTTTTCTTCATAATGAGAACTTGCACAAATGGAATACCAAGGTACAACAAACACAAAGAGTTCAATGGAACACTTCACCTGACTCGTGACGGAATAAAACCGAAAAGGTTGCAACCGGTCATTATGGATTGGAGTGAGTTGCTGAACGAAAATGAAGTAACATTCAGGTGCTGTGACTATATGGATATTTTCGATGAAGTCGAGGAAGAGGATTTGTTGTATCTTGACCCTCCATACGAAAATACAAGAACAAGCAAATATTTTGGTGAAGTGAAATTCGAAAACTTCTTCAACCAGTTGAGAATGTTGAATGCAAGGGAATTGAAGTTTGTTTTGAGTTTCGACGGTTCGTCTAGAAGTTCAATAGAGGTTCCACACGATTGCTATGTGAATAGGGTGTATATAGACAGCAAGAACAGTTCATTCCGTAAGACACTTGAAAGAAGAACAAACAAAGATGTATTTGAAAGTTTATATTGGAATTGATATACAATAAATTAAATATATGATAAAAGTAATAACTGCACCAGAAATGGTTGATTTTTCACCAAATTCAATCAAGGTGTTTCTCGCCGGTGGTATCCAGAAATGTCCTATGTGGCAGGAAAGGGTTATAAAACATTTCACATCCATTGAAATGAAATCAAATATTGACATCTATCTGATGAATCCGAGAAGACCGAATTTCCCAATAAATGACCCGTCTGCAGCAGATGTTCAGATTAAGTGGGAATTTGATATGTTGGAAAGATGTGATATATTTTCTATGTATTTCGCCAATACACTTGAATCAGACCAACCAATATGTTTCTATGAGCTCGGAAGAAACATAGAGAGAATGAAAAAGAGATTTCCTCTCGACTGGTATGAAAGAATTGTGGTGACTTGTGAAAAGGGTTTCCGTAGATGGAAGGATGTTGATGTACAGACATCACTAGCAACCGATGATGAGGTTGTTGTCAATCTTGTTGAAAACGATGTTGAATTGAAAGAACACACGAGAGCAATTCTCGGTGCAATATCTATGGTTGCAAAAAATATCTAAAAACTTGCAGAAAGGGGTCTATTTTGACTCCTTTTTCTTTTTGTGGGTACTTTATCCAAAAATAAAAAAGGAGGTCTCTATGACCTCCTTTTTCATCTCTACGAAGATTTTTATTACTTCTTTTTCTTCTGACTCTTCTTTGCCGGCACTCCATTAACCTCTTCTGGTTCTGATTCGACATTGTATTTGATATCATCAGTACTTTCTTCGGTTACTGGTTTTCTCTCTTCGGTTTCAACTTGTTCCTTTGTGTTCTCGGCGATGAACTTCTCAATTTCTGCATCGAGACCATCTATTGCACTATAAAGGAATGCTGCATCGTGAAGTGTGTATGTTCCAGCCTTTTGTGCAAACTCACACATTGCTGCCAAAGAACCAAGAGATTCTTTAAGTTTTTCACCCTTCTGGATTGTGTCTATTGCAACCTTTGCTTCAACAGCGTTATCCAAACTAAGAACACCTTTCTTTTGTGCAAGTTCAACACCCTGCACCAAAACATTAAATCTTTCGTTTAAATCCATATTATTCAATTTTTATGTGTATTTGTCTTTGTATTAAATATAACAAAAAAATCATAAATATATAAAACAAATAAAACTTTATGAACACACAAGACAACTTAAATCTTGATGTTGAATATTTGGAGGTGGTTACTTGCACATACAGTGAGTTGAGCAAAATAAAAAAACCTACGAATGGAAGACTATATCATACAAGTGATACGAATGAATTTTATTTTGACTGGAACAACAAGAGACACAAATTGTCTGTTTTCACAACCGATAAAAGTGAATCAAGTGATGTTGTAAAGAAATCAGAGTTAGGTGCTTGGTTAAAAGAAAACAACTATATTACAAACCTTTCTTTGACAGATGCACTCGTTGATGTAATTGGTTCCCCAATTGAGAATATAATAACAAAACAGGCACTTGAAAACTATTCAAAAAACTATCTTCTAACAAAAGAAGAATTAAATCTTTTGAACAAACCACTTAATCTTATTGAAGATATAAAAACTTTGAAGGGTACAAACGAGACACTATTTTCATATTGTGAAGGACTTGCAAACAAAATAAATGAGGTAAGAACTATTGCAAATGATAAAATATCATCCGGTGAATTGGATACAAGACTTAACGATTATATCAAAAAGTCTTTGGCAGATTCACTATACCTTTCAAAAGATGCTGCCGGCGAGTTGTATATTGATGAGGAAGAATTTGTTGAAAAACTCAAAGGATATGTTACAAACGAACAACTTACAAAAAGTTTGAAACCTTATCAGAAAGTGAGTGAAGCCGATTTAAAATATGCAACAAAATCTGATTCGGACAATAAGTATCTTCAAAAATCAGTTGCAAGTAAAACTTATGCAACAAAAAGTGAAGTAAGCAACACATATGAGACAAAGGAAGGTGTTGATGAGAAACTTTCTGGATATGTCAAACAAGAGGATACTGCAGACTTTGCAAAAAAGAGTGATGTTGAATCTTCCTATGTCAGAAAAGAAGAGTTGGGTAAATATGAGACAAAGAGTAATGCTGGTAATAGGTTATCAACATTTGCCAAAATGGACTGGGTTAATGAATATTTCACACAGAAGACAGACCTTAAACGTATATTGAACGATTATGCAACAAAAGAATATGTTGCAAACCAATTGTCTATATATACCACAAATGAGTCTGTTGATGATAAAATCTCCCAAACAAACAGACAGATTATTGATACAAACAACAAGTTTGCCAACTATGCAACAAAATCACAGTTGCAGAGTGTTATTGACACAATTCCTTCAAAGGGTGAGATTTCTTCAACCTATGTAACAAAGGATGAACTTAACACAAGAATTTCAAATCTTGAATCATATAGTAATGTCGATGAGAAGTTGAAAGGATATGTGACAAAGGAAGAACTCAATGGAAAGGAAACAAGTATAAAAAACGAGATAGTCGGTGTCAAAAACAAGTTGAGTGATTATGCAACCAAGTCACAGTTGCAGACAAAACTTGAAAAATATATAACAAAGAGTGTGGCAGACTCTACTTATCTGACAACACAGAAACTTAACGACAGACTTTCAGATTACGAAAAGAGTTCAGATGTCGATGCAAAACTCAACGGTCTTGCAACAAAAGAATATGTTGATGATAAAATATCCGGTGTAAGTGGTGAGATTGTTGGTGTCAAAAACAAGTTGAGTGATTATGTAACCAAATCACAGTTGCAGACAAAACTAGAAGGATACATAACAAAGAGTGAATCCAAGTCTTCATTTGTAACACCACAAGTTCTTAATGACAAACTTTCCGTCTATGAGAAGACATCCGATGTGGATGAGAAATTGAATGAATACACAAAGAACGAGGAGTTTGCAAGAAGGTTGAAAGAGTACTTGACAAAGACACAAATTTCAGACACATATGTGTCGAAGGGTTCTCTGAAAGACTATGTAAAGAAATCAGATGTCGATTTTGAAACATTTGCAAAAAAAATATGGGTCGATGAGTACTATATGAAGAAATTCAAATTGTCAGACTACTTGAAAGCAGATGACATTTTCGAAATCTTCTTGCAGAAAAGTGTGGCGGACGAAGTGTATTTGAAAAAGAACGATGCAGAGAAAACATATGCAAAAATAGTTGATATAATAGGACTTGCAACAAGTGACGCTGTTACAAGAGAAGAGTCTAAGGTATTTGCAAAAAAAGTATGGGTTGATGAGTACTTTGTTAGAAAAGGACAAATCGATGGTATTCAAAATGCAACTGTTTTGAGTCGTGAGTTTGAAACAGAAAGTGATTTGAAAAACTCTGAAAAAAATATTAAGCAAGGTTTCTACTATCTGACATCAGACCAAGTATTGATGGTTGCCATAGATGATGGTAATGGTGGAAAGATGTTCATCAATATAACGAATCTTGAAGCTGGATTTGCACTGTACTTTGGTGGAGACGATGTTAATTGGTAATATAACATAAAACAACATATACTATGAAGGATTATAAAAAAGAACTCGACCATTACGAGTATAACAAAAGATTTAACTCTGCAAGGGAGCATTCTTTGGATTTCTTGAAGGATAAAGAGGAAGTAAAGAAATTCGAAAATGGTGAGCACGATAATAGAACATATGAGGTTCAGGAAGGTGTTTTCAAGACTGCAAAGGAACTTCTCACTCCTACAAAGAATGACATAAGACAGTCAAATCCGGAAATAACCGGTCAAGCAGTTGCAAACCCACCTTCATCAGATTACGAGTTTGAATTTGAGGATATGAACTCAAATCTATAAACAAATGAATAGAAATGTCGTGGATTTTTCCACGACATTTTTTTGTTTTCCAGTAAAAAAATAGTATCTTTGAAAAAATAGTATATAAGTTGAGAGAGAAACTTAATAAAATTTATTATTGATATGAAAGATATTGTATTTTTCGACTTGGAGACAACCGGTGCTCCCAACAATCCAGAAAAGGCGAGAATTATAGAAATTTCTGGAATCAAGGTAAACGAGAATCTTGACATCATAGACAAGATTTATTTCAAATGCAACAACGACGGTGTTCCCATCGAACCAGATGCTTTCGAAAGACACGGCATTCCAGAGTCAGACCTTGTTGATTGTCCTACATTCACAGAGGTTGCACCCGCCGTATTCAAGTTCTTTGAGGGTTGTGACATCGGTGGTCACTATTGTACGTTCTATGATGCACCCATTCTGTATGAGAGTTTCCTGAGAGCTGGTCTCACTTGGAACTTCCGTGAGTTGAAAGTGTATGACACATACACCATATACAAGAAATATAACTCCGGAAAACTCGGTGACTTATACAAGAGATATACCGGTCAAGACCTCGAGAACGCCCACAGTGCTGACGCCGACACTATGGCGACAATAGAAGTATTCAAATATCAAAAGGAACACAATGAAATCCTCGACGATACGGAACTCTCTGCATACAACGACCGTCTTGATATAAGAGGTAACTTTATGGTTGGTCACAAAGAAAACGGTGAAAGGTATATCTACATACCGTTTGGTAAGTGGAAGGGAAAACCGGTTGATGAGATTGACCCGAGTTATCTCGATTGGATGGCGAACAGTTCAGATACTTTTCCCGTCGATACAAGACATTATGCAAGACAGATTGCTGCAAAGATAAGAAGTAAGAAATAAAAAAGAGGGTGGATTTCCACCCTCTTTAATTTTTATTAGATGAAATCGGAACGAGAAACACCGTAGTATTCATAGTAGTCTATTATTCTAATTTCAACATCCTCTTCCTCAAATTCGGTTTTTCCGGAATAGATGTTATCGTCGAATCCATCTGCTTCAAAGGTATCATCATTAAAAAAGATTGTAATCTTATCTATTGAGCATTCGATATCACAACACTCTGCACCAAACTTTTCATACTTGTAACCGTATGAGACAGTATAATCTACAATAATGGACACATCTACTCCATCTATTTCAAATGTTTCTATATCTTCTTCGTGTTTTCCTTCATCATCATCAACAAATATTGAAGAAATTACATTTTCTATTCTTTCTGATATTTGCTTTTTTCTTTCATCCGTCAAGAAATCATTCAAGAATTTTCTTCTTTCTTGTTCATCATACACACCATTCTTACGTTTTTTTGCAAGTTTGTCTATACTTTCTTTATCGTTGTAACCTCTTCTTTTATTTATTTCTCTATCAATTTTGTTTCTGTATTGTTTCTCTTCATCCTCTATTAATGATTCGTATGCATCAAAGTTTTTTATCACCAACACCTTTTCGTTTTGAAGAGGTATGATAAATGTGTTGTCAAAATTTTCATCATTGTTTTTTCCGAATCTCTTTGAATAAAATTCTTCTCTATCATCAAGAACACATAAAATATCTCTGTCTTGGATATCGTGAAGAAGTCTCTTATCCATAAGAAATTTTGGATAACCGTTCTGTTTTATTATCTCACTAAGTTTTCCACTTTTGAATGATTCTTTTATAAATTCTTCAAAAAGTTTTATTTTTTTCATATCAATTTATTAGTTGTATTATATCTTATTTATGAATAAAAAAAAGAGAAACTCATTGAGTTTCTCTTTTTTTCGTTATCTAAAAAGTATTGAATTTCTTTATTAGATGATGTTCACACCTTTACCCATCTTAACCTCGAAGGCATAGTAGTAAAGTTGTGGGTGATGACCTGCACGAACAATAGCGTAACGTGACTTCAATGAAGTGACAGGAGCACCTTCCATACCCTCTGCTGGATAAGAAAGTTTATCAGCCATCAAGTAAGGCATGAAGACGATACCAGGTTCGTTGTCTTTACCCTTACGACCAACAACGATGTGACCATCACTGAATGGCATGTTAGGGTCGATATAGATACTTACACCACTGATTGCACCGACTGGGTACAAAGAACCAGCTGTCTGGTTGATGGTGTTAGAAAGTGGATAAGCAGTGAAACCTGCACAATCCTGAAGAGCAGCACCGATACCTGCACCACAGACGGCGAATGTACCTGCACCTCTACGACCTCTCTGTGCAATCAAAGTTGATGCAGCGAGAACCTTGCTGTAGAGTCTTCTCTGGATTGTACCAAGTGTCTCAGCACCACCTGCTACATACACATTTTCAAAACCTTCGTGGTCAGCCTCGTTAGGGTCAACTGTGAAGAATGTGTTGAGGTTGATACCTTCAAAAGCGAGAGCTTCTTCGTGGTTCTTCCAACCAAGTTCAAAGATGTTGTTCAACAACTCACGGTTGAT
>AUXO017696202.1_pt1 | contig 28554 bp, 24 predicted proteins | sample 768731 | NCBI WGS metagenome assembly AUXO01 (sample SAMN02715735, study PRJNA202380) | gut metagenome | biome: sheep rumen | host: Ovis aries | place: New Zealand: Palmerston North
ATGCCGCCTAACTCACGACTAAAGTCACAAGTGTGCGGCGGCTAGTTATCAAATAGCCAAACAAGTACTAACACAAGTAGATAAACCAGTGGCATTCCCTTCCACATGACCCGAAAATCCTGGGAACTCATGGTCATATGCAAAAGTATGGAAATGATCAGATAGATCAAAAGGCCTGAACACCAGAAAGGATGGCTTTGGCTGGTTAATAAGTAAAACAAGCCATAGCTTGTAAGCAGGCCGCAAAAAACCGGAGCAATAGAGGTAAAGGTTCGTTGAATGGCCTGAAAAAATATATTCCCCCGAACCCTATAGGTAACATATCCTAAATGATCCCCAGAGGGGTGGAAGAAAACAATCTTTGTTACCTTTGCTCCAGTTACAGTTGCAAGCAAGGCGTGGGAGAGTTCGTGGTGATAGACACCGGGAAAACTAACGTAGTTAAAAAGAAAATACGTCAGTCCCTCTCCAATTATGCTCCTTAGGACACGATATAACAATTCCAAGACTTTACTAAAAAGAAAGCCAAAGACTGGAATTGCCATGGTTAGTATAGCTGCTGTTATTAAATAGTTACCGAACATAAGTATTAACTCTCCAATATTACAAGAGATGAAAGCGAAGTAAATCCTTATGCGGATTCACCTCAGCTAAACCAAGCTTCGTCAACTTCACACGACATGGTGTAAAATGATCTGCCAAATAATCCATCGCCATGCTTAACTGTGGACGAGTCAACGTCTTACCCATCGTCACATGTGGATACCAGGAACCTGGCCGATAATATTTGCTTACTTTTGCTTCTCGAATATCTTTTATTGCATCATAAACCCGATGAGATAGGTCTCCCAAATATTCCGTTCCCAAAGGGGATATACATGCCACATAGGGAAGTAACATTCCCGGAGACACCAAATAAATCTCCCCGGATTCTAATTTGCCCTTAAGATTTTCCAAGGCAAGGGTCAGACCTTCCGGTCCCCGTGCCTCTACTTGGCAAATCGTCAGATGAGGCGGAACCTGATGGTCAAGCAGAAAGGAATTGCCACAGGTTTCTGCCAGTCCCTTCATAATTTGAGCCAGGTTACGATTACTTTCTTCATCAAAATAAGCTGTGATTAAATACATAGGCACTCCTCCTCTTTCTTTTTTTATTATAACATCTAACACCTAAGAAAAAAAATCCCTTCCCGGATTTTTCCATAAGCAAACTTTTAAGTATTAAATTTAGTACAAGAAATCTCACCTGTTTTCTTTGATTTTTACAAAGAGTAATTGTTATCATATGGGTATAGGATCTATTCCTAATAATGTTTTGGAGGTGCTATTATGGCAAAAAAAATTGTAATCGCAGGTGGTGGTGTCTTAGGAACACAGATTGGTTTGATTTGTGCTTATCACGGATTTGACACAACATTCTGGCTTCGTTCAGAAGCTTCTATTGGAAGAACTCAGCCAAAGATTGAACGTTATTCAAACCTGATGTTGGAAGATCTTGCAAAGGCAAAATCCCTGGTAGGAAATCCAATGGGTGCTTTCCTTTATCCACGTGGCTTAGTTACTGATTGGCAGTCTGCAAGCCCAGAAAGCATTGATGCTTTAATCGCTCAGGCAAAAGACCGTTTTGCAAATCTTATTCATTTGGAAACGGATATGGCAAAGGCTGTAAAGGATGCAGATCTTGTCATTGAATCTATGAGTGAGGATCCTGAGGCTAAGATTGGTGTGTATGAGGCAATGAAGGATTTACTTGATGAAAAGACCATCCTTTGTACCAACTCTTCTACTCTTCTTCCTAGTACTTTTGCAGAGCATACCGGCCGTCCTGGCAAGTATTGTGCTCTCCACTTTGCTAATACCATTTGGAAGAACAATACCGCAGAGGTTATGGGGCATCCAGGTACTGATCCGGAAGTTTATCAGGCAGTAGTTACCTTTGCCGGCGAAATCGGCATGGTTCCTCTTCAGCTTCACAAGGAGCAGCCTGGTTATATCTTAAATTCTATGTTGGTTCCTTTCCTTTCTGCAGCTCAGGCTCTTTGGGCTACCGGTGTTGCAGATCCTAAGACCATTGATTTAACTTGGGAACTTGCTACCTCGGCTCCTGCAGGACCATTTAAGATTCTTGATATTGTAGGACTTGAAACTGCTTACAATATCAACCAGATGAAGCCACAGGCTCAGGTGGAAGGATCCATTGAAAATCAGATTGGCAAGCTCTTAAAAGAGAAAATTGAAAAAGGTGAAACCGGTGTCAATGCTGGCAAGGGCTTCTATGATTATAATTAATCGATAATATTTAAAAGGCTGTAAAAATAATTTTATTTTTTACAGCCTTTATCCATCTACTCCCAGTCATTTAATTTTTCAGTAAATTTACACTTTGGATAGTTGCTACAGCCGTAAAACTCTCCATACCGCCCATTTCGTAAAACCAGTTTACCTCCACATTGTGGACATATTCCTTGAGCAATCTTGAACGTCCTTAGTTCTTGATTTACTTTGATATTTTTTACGTGCTGTCTTCGTTCCTTTTTATCTACAATATCTCTGCCTTTCAGCATGATTGCATATTCCCTGATTTGCCCTCCTTGAAATATGGGCTTTTGATAAGATAGAATTTCCTTCTTTAAATCTTTTGATAACACGATGTTGGTGCAATCATCCAATTTTACATAGGCAGAACCTGAAAAACAAACCAACGATTGAAAGGAAGACTCAGAAATATGTAAGATTTCTTCTAAAGCCTTAATGTGTCCCCAATTTTGTCTTAAGGGATTATACATATTACTCTTTTTATTTCCTGCATATTGCGTCCAGTATTCACTTCTTACCTTGCCATAGATCCTTCCAGAATAATGTTTGGTTTCAATTACAAAGATTCCATAGCATGAAAGAAGAACATGGTCTATTTGAATAGTCTTACCATTTGATAAGCGAACCATTAAATCATCTAGCAAGATATATTTACCCGGATTTTTTTTTACAATGGAAGAAAGAATAGAATGAACCTTATATTCACCAAACTTTCCTCTTACAAATGGTATTGCAAAGACACTTGATAGGATGCTAACGATGACATAAAATAAAAAGCTATGAAGAATTTGATCTCCATACATTTTAAAGGCTTCAACTATCCCCTGAGACAGGACATCTATCATTTCAAATACTATCTCCATCCCTAATCTTCCTCTCCCACGAGCTTAACCACAGTCATATCATGACCGACAGCTTTTAAAAACTTCTCAAAGACTTCCCTAGTGTGAAGCTTTAGACTACAGGTGTTAATGCAGGGATGAGCTCCAAGAAATTCACCTTGCAAGACATCCTCATCCACCAAAAGTTTTACCTGATGTTTTTGATCATTCATTAGGCCAAAGACCGAAGCAGATCCCGGGGTGCAATCTAAAAGTTCCTCCATCTCTTCCCCACTTGCAAAAGAGAGACGGGAAGAATTAATTTGTTTGGTTAATTCCTTGGTTTTAAACTTCTTTTCCCCTGGCATCATCAGCAAATAATAGTCCGTATGCTGGCGGTTGGTTAAAAATAGATTCTTGCAAATGGTCGCATCTAGGCAGGCATCAATTTTCTCGCATACCTCCATAGTGTTGGCTTCCGCAAGGGGATGATCAATTCTCCAAAACTCCATGCCTAAATTTTCCAGTAATTCATATACGCGGACTTCCTTATCAAGGCGTCCTGTAAAACTTTGAGGTTTTCCGTAAACTAATTCATAAGTTGCCATATCTACTCCCTATTAGTGCATCATTTTCCAGTCGATACTTCTTTGCAAATAATCTACATAGGCAGGATTCTTGCACATGCCCTTTCCCGGTGTATCAGAAATTTTAGCCACATCCATATTGTTGCAGGAAGTGGTTTTCATAACAATGTTTAATGGCTTTTCCTTGGTGTCATTTGCCAGGTAGGTGCCAATTCCAAAGGCCACCTTTGCCCTTCCATTAAAATGACGATATAAGGCATCTGCCCTTGCAAAATCAAGACTATCGCTGAAAAGAAGGGTCTTCTCTCTGGCATCAATGTTTAAGCCTTCGTAATGTTTTAGCATCTTTTCTCCCCACTCAAATGGGTCACACTGTCATGACGTACCCCACTAAAAAGTGTGGCATAGGTTAACTGGAAGTCTCGTAAGAAACAATCCGTCGTGATGGTATCGGGAAGGGCCGTACCATTTAAGACGCTGTATTCCTTAACCCAAGCATCTAGGGCATACCAGTTGGAATAAGCTGGATTGTGTTTGTGATTTCCCTGACCAACACACATAATCCATTCATGAGCCATGGTACCCACAGGCGTTACCTGATACTTCTTGGCAAGATAAACATTAGAAGTTCCTACAAAGCGAGAGAATAAGTCTCCCTTGCTTTTATAGGATTCCTCGGATAAGCGCTTAACGGCAAGTTCCTGAGCCTCTGCAGATAAACGTCTGCGAAGGCCAAACTCACTAAATGCAGATAGATAATAGGTTCCCTCCCTGATCCAGCCAATCTTTTCTTCTAACTTCTCTTGAAAACTGTCCATTAAGTCTGAATACTGGTACTTCATGCGGAAATATACCTCATTTACAATGGCAAGGGTTGGAATTTCATACATAGATGTATTTAACCAGGTTCCCTTGGTTTCAATACTTAGTCCCCTTGGGCCTACGGTGCTAATGGTGAAATCTTCGTAAATAGGATGCCACAGCCTAAGGAAATCCACATAAGAACGCTTAAACCATTTAATTTTACTAAGGTATTCCAACTCTTCTTCTGTAAAATGAAGATTACAGTAAAGCTTAATCTGGCGACGAATTTCCTCTACCATGTCCGGAGTGAAGGTGACATCTTCGTTTCGACACTGAAAGGTCCAAGTAGTCGTATAGCCCGGGAATTGATGGTAAATAGCCTGGCCCATACTGAATTTATAAAGATCTGTTTCTAATAAACTTTGAATGATTTGTTCCATATAATCTCCTTTTCTAACACATACCTATTGTATCACAGAAAAACATTAAAAAAAACTCTTGCCCCTAATAAAAGGAGGAAAAGCCATTCGCTTTTCCTCCTTTATTCTTATCATGCCAGTCATCACTAAGTGAAATCACATGCACTCCACACCTACAATAATTCCATTCTTTTCTGCATAGAAACTGCAAAGACCACCAGCTGGAATGCTCTTAATATCTACCTGTCCAAACGTTTCTCTTAAAGTTTCTTCTAAGGCAAGGGATAATTCTGGGTTTTCAACATGACAGATACGAATCTTCCCATTCTTGTAGCCAGCCTTCTTAATCTCCTCAATAATACCGCTAAGAAGTTTCTTCTCTCCACGGAACTTGCCAATGGAATCAATCTTTCCTTCCTTACTAGCGGTTCCAAGGATACGAATATTCATAATTCCAACGGCAGAAGCAACCAGTTTGCTTACCCGACCATTTTGAGCCAGATTGTGAAGAGAACCTAAGCCAAAGAAGAGGCGAAGGTGATTACGATAATCGATAATCTCCTTGCTTACTTCTTCAAAACTCTTTCCTTGAGCCTTTAATTCCACAATCTTTTCTAAAAGGAGAACTTCTCCCGGGCCAGTTGCAAGAGAATCAACAATACAAACCTTGCTATCCGGATGTTCTGAAAGATACTGGTCCTTTGCGACATTAGCACCATTATAAGTTCCCGATAAACCACTCGTAATCGTTACTACATAAATTTCATCCCCACCTTCATAGGCATCTAACCAAGCCTGGGTAGATGGACAGGAGGTAAAGGATCGACCGTGATGCTTTGAAAAGAATTCCAAAACCTCTGATATACTCAAGTGTCTATTGTCTACAAATTGCTTATCGTCTGTGGCTAGAGTCAAAGGAACCAAGTTTAAATCAATTCCGGGATATTCCTTTAAGTCACTTGCTGAGTCAATTACATATTTTACCATAACAGTTCACGTTCTCCTAAAAAGTATTTCATATAGTTTTTAAATCTATATGTAATATAGCACAAAACCGTATGTAATGGAATACCATAATTGAAATAAAAAAATGAACTTTCTTAATGAAAGATCATTTTGAAAATATTATTATGAATAGTATTCCTCTAATTTTTCTCGACATCCCAAGAATACCGTCAACATGTTAGGATCAAACTGCGTTCCCATGCCGGCTACCATGATTTCTCTAGCTTTCTCAAAACTCATAGCTTCCTTGTAACAGCGCTTACTTACTAAAGCATCATAAACATCTGCCACCGCCATGATTCTTGCCTCTAAAGGAATCATCTCGCCCATTAAACCATCTGGATAACCGTTACCATCCCAACGTTCATGATGATACCTGGCCACGTTAAAAGCGACATCTACAAAATGCTTTTCCTCAACATTTCGAAGAATGATATTTACGATTTCACCAGACTTTGCAGAATGAGTTTTCATAATAGCAAACTCTTCTTCTGTAAAACGTCCCGGTTTTTGTAAAATTGAGCTATCAATCGTAATCTTTCCTAAGTCATGCATAGGTGCAGCTCTTACAATGTCTTCCGCAAACTGCTCATCAATATCAAATACATCCTGATTAATAATTTCTTGAACAATATACTTAATAATATCACTGGTTCGCTTTACATGACCACCGGTATTGTTGTCTCGATTTTCAACCATATTGGCAAGTCCAAGAACTACTTCCTCTTGAATATTCTTAATATTTTGAGTCTTCTTTTCAACCTCTTCATTAAGGGTTTTATTATAATCTTGGGTTAACTGTAACATTCGCTGCTCTTCTGTAGCATCCTGAATATCAAACAAATAACCTTGATTTCGTCCATCCTTACGAACAGAGAACAAAACACCTTCACACTTATAAATAATATCTCCATCCTGATAAAACTTACGAGCAACCTGACCATTACGAAGCATCTCAATTAAAGGATAAAAGAGTTCCTCTAAACGGCTACCTTCCTCTAATTTTTCATCAACAATCTGATGAGATAGCTCCGGCAGGATTTCAATCATTTTATCATTACAACTAAGATAGCAACCATCCATATCAAAGGCAATATAGCCTTTATTTCCATAATACTTTTGCTGATTGGAAATCAAGCCTGAAAGATCATGGGTATGGGAGCGGTCGTAATCAATGGCAATGATTACATCTGCAATCACATAAACCAATGGAAGCATCGAGAAATTTACATCTACGATGGTTTCTACCAGGTACATGATCAATCCCACCAGAGTCAGAGTCGCATAGATATAAAGGATTCTTCTTGAATAGGTCCCTTTCTTTATAAAGGCCATAACAATGGTGATGCAAATGATAAAAAGCATAATTGCCAGATAAATCCAATGAAAAATCTTTAAGGGACCATCTGTCATCTTGGTGGCAATTCCCTGTCCCGTATCAACCAGACGGATGCTTTTATAGTAGAGATTATTATCAATACATAACCAAATCATTGCCAGGTGAACAATGGCAAGTAAATAGGCCAATACCTTTACCCAACTGGGAGGAGTAATCCTCATAAACCGGATAATGGAAAAAAGCATAACCGTTAAAAGAACGGTACAATCAATATAGATAAAAGAAAATGCAAGAACAGCTCCCTCGGTAGTTGTTACCTGAGTTTTTAACCAGTATCCTAAAATAACAACCGGAATTAAGACCGCAACCGTCCAATAGTAGATATCAATATTTTCATAATTCTTTTGGGACATAAACACCAATACAAGAATCGAGATTGCTAAAAGAGTTCCAAAAAATATAGTATACATGAATTACCCCTCCTTACTCTCAATCCTTTGACCTTGGTATATTAAGTTTGCCCACAGGGGTTGGATCCATGATTTTTTGTTCCAGTTCAAAATAGAAACTATTACTGTCCTCATAGATATTTGCAACCTTTAATTCAGAATTCAGTTTAACAAGAAGGAGTTTGGTAAGGTTAATACCAATTCCAGCCTCATCAAAATTAATCTTTTTATGAACACCGGACTTTTTTCCTTCCAGGAAATCCTTATATTCTGAACTGACAACAATATTCTTTACAGATATCATCAAATGAATCTTCTGATCAGCTACTTCTTTACCGTAAACAATAATTTCAATTTTTCCTTCCTTGGTTATCGAAACAGCATTTGCCAGGAGGCTAATGATTACCTGCTTCAAACGTTTTACATCACCATATAATTTGTCCGGAATGGATTCCTGAACATCTATAGAAAAATCCACTTTTCCACCCATCAAACGCAACAAAGTGGTGTCATAGATATCTAATAACATAGCCTTGAGGGAATAGGTATCATTTACAAGTTCTAACTGATCCTTCTCCAACTTGAAATAGTCTAAAATATTGTCCACAATAAAGAGCTGTAACTTTCCTAATTGCTTGATTGCCAACGCATTCTTCCTGGTGTTCTCTTCCTTGGTGGACTCTAAAATATTACTATTAATATGCATCAGAATATCAATTGGCTCTCGGATTTCCTTAGATATACCGGCCAAGAAAATGCTTCGTTCGCGGCTTTCTGATTCCACTTGGTACATGTGACTCTTGATCTTATCAAGTTCTGCCCTCTCTTCATCGATTTCCTGAATGGCAAACAACACTCGCTCCACCTTTCCAGTCTCATCTCGTTCCATGGAAATAAATCTTGCACGACACCATCCAAAATTTTTACTAATGTATTCACACACAATACTATTACGATTTTTCAGTCTTTCAATCACTGAATCAATCTGACAAAATCGATTCATAATATCCTTGTACCGGTCTGAAACCTCCTCTGCAATAGCCTTTTGTAAACAAGTCTCTGCATCTTCCGAATCATCTAGCATAAAGTTTTTCATCCTTGGATCTACATTAATCGATAAAAGCCGATTTCTTAAAATATCTACAATAAAGATCACCGAATATATTTCTGACATACAGGAGATACTAGTCTTTCGAATCTCCATCTCTTTTTTAGCCTTCTTGTATGTATAATTACTGGCAAGAATCGCTCCTAAAAGAACCATACAAATAACAGCAATACCAATGATTACAAGAAATCCGATTCCTTCGGTATAGTTCATATGTCTCTTGTAATCGATTTGATAATGAGTTAAATCTAAATTATCACGATAATAAAAAATACCACCGATTACAATATTATCTCCACCCCTCACTTCATCCTCTTTAAAATCCTTTGATGGATAATAAATAACCTGATCTCCCTTTCTCAAAGGAATTAAAAGATCAGAACTTTCCTCTACATATTCCAACTTGGTTTTTTCCCGATCACAGGACGCTAGGGAAAGTCGTTCCACTACTTCTCGATTCGTGCCGACATACTGGTGAATTTCCACCTCACCATTCCAGAACTGATTAATATAACAATCTTCCTGAATATAAATTACCATCTTCCAGGAATTAATGTCATCCTTGGAGTTATTATAAATCGTTCCATCATAGGTGGTTCCATATAAATCTAAATCATCCTTGTACCAGGTGGATGTGTCATCCCCACGATTATGTAAATCAAGATAGGCTTCTGCCTTTTTATCTAATCCTTCCGTAGTGTAAACTTTGGCATTATAGTTTTCAATATAAATATACTGTGTTAGGGCTGCTAAAATCCATATAATTATAAATGAAACAAAAAAAATCTGTGCATAACTAATTTTTCTCTTAACCATATTGTTCACCTCTTAAAGAAAAGAACGTCTCTGTAGACGCCCCCTCTCCCTTTATAAATCATAATTACTAATACTATTATAGTATATGAAAATCAAGATATCAAACCTTCATAGAACAAATTTGCGTTATTTTTCTTAGAGACTATTTTTTCAATATCACTGGAGTTTTTTTGCTGTAAGCTAAAGCTGTCTTTAACCACCCGCATAGCAGGAGAACATGTGCGGTTATCAAGTTGACCGCATCTTCTCAGAAACGCTTGTGAACGCTCTGGGAAAGTGCTATGCGGTTGTGTGTATACCGTTAAGGTATTCGCTGATTATGAAATATACCACAATGCTGAATGTGAGTACTCCTGCCTTGAAATGCCACCATATTTTGCAGCAAAATCGTCAAGAGTGCAGTTATCCGGCAGCAGATTCAAGTAGCTTCCAAATATTGTCTGGCACATTCTCACGATAATAGGCTGCATCATGACATGATTTTGCGTACACGTTTCTTTTCTACACCGTTTGATACAAATTCATGTTCGGGTAATGACCTCACTCACACTAGGCTTGACTAAATGCAAAGTACCTAACCAATGAGGCGCCAATTTTTGTGGATTCGTTTCAAAATCAGCACTTTCAGAATAACATATTTCATAATAAGCACTTTCAGAGATAATTCGAAACTCAACACAACCTTTTCCAATGTAATAAATTTCAAGTGGATAGGAATAATTATTCATTAATTTTTTCAAGCTAGAATCAATTTTCGAAAAATCATAATCATTGCTATTAGAATAAATAATTTCACCAAGATCGTTTGACGAAATATTACCCTTGATTCCTTCTTTTCCATATATAGTAAAGAAAGTGGTAATCTCTGAGACCGCATCCGCATAATTCATTATAAATTCATTTACAGACGGATTGTTACCATTGTAATATGGAAAACTATTTACAATACCATAATTTACAACTTTTAATTTGAACTTACCTAAAATTCCATTATGTAACTTTGCAATAATTACACATTCACCCTCTTTTTCATATGTGGTAATTTCTCCATTAGCATTAATACTGGCAATTGTTTTATCGCTAGAGCTCCAAACCACTTGATCAGAAAGTAACGATGTATTTATCTTTTTTGTGGCTGCAACATCTTCATCCACCCTATACTCCATCTTTGCAAATGAACAAATACTCATTTCATTTGTACTACTTATGTTTTCCCCATTATTCAATGACATTTCAATCGATGCTGCATTAAGTAATTCTCCTCGGGACCTTCCTTTCTATAGTCTTTATGACATTATATCGGATAAATCTCTGACACGCAATGAAGTTAATTTTCAGCCATTCCAGCTAAGCTGCAACATCAGTGTCGGAGCAAAAAATAAAGTCACAAGCTGTTAAACTTGTGACTTTATTGGTTTAGTAGTATTTTACTTTAAAAACACGCTTCTAACTTTGTCAAAGAATGGTTTATTATACTTTTTAATCAAGCATATAATTAATATTGCTAATAAATAACCTGTATAATTTAGAATTACATCATCTATATCAACTGCATGCGAAGGATAGGTAGTCAATACATTAATTAAATATTGTACCCCCTCAATTAATACTGTGACTAATATTCCCAAACCATATACAATAGATTTTTTTTTAACTTGGATAATCCAAACCATAAAAAATGCTACCGGCATTAATAATACAACATTACCAACAACTTGAACTATTCCTGCCATCGATAAACTCATTAGATTGCCATAAATTGTTTTAAAAGGAATTACTTGAATTGCATAAACAGCTTTCTTACCAATGTGTGTTAAAAAATATTCTTTACTAGCTTGATTTAGAATAAAAATAGGCATTACAACTACTTTAATCAATCCTATAATATACAACTCAAATAAAGCAAAATATAAAAATTTGTATTTTGTTTTTATTTTTTTACAAAAAACTCCAGTTACAACGACACAAAGAATGTAAAATGCCATGAAAACTGGGAGAACCAAATCTAAAATAAACATATTCTATCCTCTAATCCCATGAAAAGGAAACTTTACCTGTCCATCTATGACCAGTATGGTTTCTCAACCAAACTTTTCTCTTATTACTTGATTTAAAAGTAACTATTCCCTGTTCAGTTGAAGATGTCCACTTTAGAGTTCCATCCCAACCATACCATTTTCTGTCTGCCCATATAACTGCTATATCCTGACCAGGTGTTCCAATTGTTGGTTTTATATTAATTGTACATTTACTCTTTGGCTGTATCCATTCAGAAAAAACACCACCTGTCATATCGTAAGTTGAACTGTAACCTCCCGCTTTTGCAAAAATGACTGTACTTGCAAAACATGTAATAATCGCTGTTGAAGCAATAATTCTTTTTATTTTTTTCATTTTGTACTTCCTCCTGTAATATTCTTTCAAGTCTGTACGCGTACAACAGGAATTATACCACTTTGCAACAGTCCAAAACAATTAATAATAATTACAATTAATTCTAATATTTTAAACAAAAATCAGCATATTTTATCTTGACAAAACAAAAAGACTAACTAATCCAAACTTTACCGTTCCTAAGACATCCCCAGTCTTTCTTTGAACCTTGTCCCTCGTGAGATGCGACACGAAGTATAGCAACTTCTATCACTCCAAGTATAAAGAAGTGAGCAGGGCTTATTAAGGTTACCCTTTTTTCAGCAAATGATATGAAAATAGTTCAAAAAACATTTCAACTTATGCTTGACATATCACCGCTGGACTTAATTTTTATTACTATATGCCTTAAAATAAGCATAAGCCAAAGACCCTCTATGTTGTCTTCTTCCTATTTCTCAATCATTTTTTAATATTAATTTTTGATATTGTTTAACTTTGATTTTCTACCGATAAGATTTCACTGTCGACCAACCACTCAAAAAGATTTTTCATTTCATCTATGCCATCAACGTTACTTACATCTTCCACAAATGGTTCAAAATGAATTCGTGGATACTCTGAATCTTTAGCACAATAAATAATATCTGCTTTTACCACCTTACCATCTTTATTAGTAAAGCTGATAGCCCCTATTTTGAATTCCACTTCTCCTTTTAGATTTTGATCAGGAAGGGAATCAAGATATAAATAATTATTATCGTCAATTTCTATTTTTAAAGATTTATATTCTTCGTAAAATGATTTTATACCTTCCGGATAATTATATAATTTTGCGTCCTCATTTTCCTCTAGTGTCATAGAATCTCCATTCGTCTCTTGTAAGGTTTCAAGCAAAGGAACGATTTCGATTTCGTCTTCGTTTTTACTATACACATTCATCTGATAGTCTATCAACAGACCACAGGCGCACGAAGCACACAAGAGAATCTCTTTAACGGAAGAACACTCTCTTAAGGGGGAATCACCTTCTTCCGTAGTTGCTATAGATATTTTTTCTTTCCCTTCGTTATCATGGTAATAATAAATATTATAGTCATAGATGTCATCCGATCCCCCTATTGTTTCTAGGATTCCTATGGCTACCGGCTCATTTTCAAAATCCAGTTGTTGATAGGAATATAGATACATATAATGATTCTCACTTAAGGTTACAGCCAAGGATTCATACTTGCTATAGAATTCCTTTAAAGCCTTCGGAAGTTTTGTTTGATCGATTTCTTCCGTCTGTTTTTTTGCCCTAACTCGACCTTCAAATCTACTTTCCATATACTGAATCACAGAATCCAGGTGATTCAGTTTTTTATAATACTTATAATAAAGTTCACTAATTCCGTCAATATCCTTTGAGCGATAGGTCCAAGCATGCTCACTTCCATCCTCAAAAATGACATGGGCAATATTGGTCATTGAATCACAAAATTTCTTTTCATCAACTTTTTTATACATAGGAACCTTGATTCCCATATATTTCATTGCTTCCTTTTTCTTTATTTCAAACACAAGGGAATCATAGTCGTCATTCCCACAGCTCATATAATACTTCCCACCTTCTTTATAAAACCGATAGGCTTCGCCTCCTCCGGCAAATCCATTAGACCATGAAAAACTAATATAATCGATTTTCTTAGAACTTGTTCCTACTAGATTTCGCATAACAACCAGTACTACAATTAATAAAGCTACTAATACAAAGATTCTTAGTCCTTTCTTCTTTTTCATATCTATACCTTTCTAAAATCTTATACTTTAATTATCATCTCTAGTATTTAATATACTAATCTTAGATTTAGAGTAAATAAATGATTTCCATCTCTTCCCCGATGTATTAATCATATGAATACTGTATGCTGGTCTTGAGCTATGATTAATATATATTTTATACATTACTTTTTGAGTATCTGCTGTAATAAATGGTCCAACATAACCTTGGTATTTTATTGTATTTATAACTTCTAATGCTCCCTGATCAACTTTGCCATAACTATACACCACTGATACACTTTTAATATGATCAATATCTACAATTTCATAATTTTGTAATGACTCCACATTATATTGTTCATAATCACTTGGGCTTATTGCTACAACATTAAAAAATTCTTTATTCTTAAAATTCTCTCCAATCACCTCTATACAATAATGCCCGGGTTTTAAACATGGCGTTCTGTAATATCCATTTTCTTCTGTTTCAATAATTTCATCTGGTTCACCATAAATATTATTAATACCTCTACGAACTAACAGTTCTACTCCTGATTTATTGTATATATTATTCTTATCTTTTATATATCCTTCAATTATACAGTTTTCCGAATTTCCATTACCTGGAATTAATTCTATTTGATTTGAAAAATCGGTATACATTCTTTTGCTTGGCATATAGTAATATTTTTCCGAAACATAACCTTCTTTACTTATATCCAAAACACTGCATGGGTTAGTAAGAGTTAATGTACACCACCCATCTTTGTCTGTGTATTGTATATCATCATGATTCTCATTCTCTATTTTAACTTCCGATACAGGAATACAGTTTTCCCCTGATGAACTCAATTCTATGGTTTTCAAACTGAATTTCTCAAATTCTGTGGGCATGGAATAGATGAGATTGTCCATAAAACTAAAGTGATACCAACTTTGCTCTGTAATTGCAGCTTCATTAAATCTCTTCCTGATTTTCTCTAATTCAGAACCTGATGCTCCTAACTTTTTTGCTGCCTTAATAATATTTTTTCTTACATCATAAAAATCTGCACTATCATCATATCCCATACACAGGGATTTATACCATACTTTTTCATTATCAATCGATAAATCATCTTGTTCCATCAAATATGCAACGTGAGAGATTACTGTAGAATTATTATGAATATGTCCATTGTCATAGTCATCATCTTTTGAACCTTCATCTTCTCTTTTCCAAAAAACTTGTTCACAAGCATATGTACATCCAGTCTTTTTCGGATCAATTAAAGATCTGATAGCAATACATTTTTTTGAATCTACTAATTCTTCTCCAATCAGCCAATCATCTGTCATAAAGCACGCCATAATATCTGCATAAGCTTCATTTATTGATCCCTGGTACCCAAAATAAATCAAATTCGTTTCATCTTCAACAATTCCATGTGTGTATTCATGCGCTATTACATCCAGTGAATTGGCCATAAGACCATCCTTATATCCCGAATCTACTGTTTTATATTTCCCATCCACTTTCACTTTTACTTTAGATTTTCCATTTCCTATTTCTATTACTCCTAGACTTCCATAACAATTATTCTCATAAATATCTTTACCTTTTTTATTTAAAATTTAACATTCCAACTGTATATTTCAGATCCCTGAAAGAAGTTTCTATCCCCTATCTCGATGCATACAGTTCCTTTATTTTATTAGGCGGATACTCTGTTCGATCAAGATTAGTCAGGATGGTTTCATACATGTCATCTGATATTTGAAAACGTACCACTCGGAAGTTTAGTTCATATAACAATAACGGATCTTTCTTTCTGCTGGTTTGAGGAAGATAATCAAACGTTACATTTGCCGGAATAAATTTATATTGATTCCGATTTTTCAAGAGTTCCTTAACATTCTTTGTTTGTTTTCTGGTTAGCTTTAGATGAATATCGGTGTCGAAAGAACCTTCTATGGGTAAATCAAGACCGTCTTTTATGCCAGTTTTTCCATCCTTGACACGAATTAGAAAGCACCATCCTTTTTCTTGGATATGTGCCATGTTGTTATACGATTCGTACCCCCTGTCCGCAATAACAAGTGCCTTGGGGATTTTAGACCTGTCAACCATGGAAACAAACGCTTCATGTTCATTCCAGTCACGCCGATTCTGTATAACAGCATCAACATATATGCGCTTGTTGAGATTATAAAGCGCATTCAAATGTAACAGGTTATAATCTTTTTATCCGTTTGTTCCTGGAAAATATGATGCAAGTTCATCAGGATTATTTGCTATCTGAATATCGGACCCATCAATAGCAAACATCGGAAAATCATTGTCGCCATTGGAACATAGACTCTTGGAAAAGCCTTTAAAGACAGCTTCGAAAACTTCCGGTTTTAATTTATCCCTTTGTTGGACAAATGCAGATGCTGTAGGTGCATCCGGAGATATATCATACTGATTAAGTAATTCATTGGTAATAGATCCGCTCTCCATTCCGATAATTCCAAACATCAGTTTTTCGATTGGTAACTTTCTTGTTCTTGTAAAATCTTTCGACGGATTATTACAGTATTGCTCAACAGCCTAAGCAACCTTTCTGATTTCATCCATTATGAGTTTCTTGACCTGTTTTGATTTCATATGTGACCTCCTTGTAATCGATTTTTTTCTAATTACAAGGGCCCTATATCTTTTATGATATAGAACTCTTATTTTGTCATCTTAACTTAATGACATCGCCTCTCGGAACTCCTTGGTAATCGGATTGCACACATCCTTATAAACCACTCCGTTATTCTCATCACGCTCGCTGGACTTGTATCTCGGCATGGATACGAACTAAAGTTATCTATATTTTTCTTATTAACCCCAACTTTGATCCCATCGCCAATATCAAACCTTCATAGAATAAATTTGCGTTATTTTTCATAAAAAAAGCAATTGGCCTAAACCAATTGCTTTTTTACTAGCTATATTTTTATTATATTTTTTTATTCTTCACCATCTGTATGGATTACTGCTTCAGCACCCTCTTCACCGGTACGAACCTTAATTACATTTTCAACGTCGTAAACAAAGATCTTACCGTCACCAATGTTTCCAGTGTAAAGAACACGCTTGGCAACATCGATCACCTTACGAACAGGAATTTCACATACAACGACTTCGACTTTTACCTTAGGAAGTAAGATTACATCCATCTGAACACCACGGTAATATTTGGCGTTACCCTTCTGTGCACCACATCCAAGTACCTGGGTAACAGTAAGACCAGTGACTCCGATTTCATTTAAGGCATCCTTCAGATCCTCAAACTTGCTCTGCTTACAGATAATTGATATTCTTGAAAGCTTTACATCCGAAGCGATTGATGAACCACCATCACGAACTTCAACAGGTACGGCCACATCTTTGGAAACTTTACTTTCCGAGCTTCCTGTTGCCTGAACAATCTGCTTGTGACTTACACCGGACATATCAACGCCTTCACTTGATGAAGTAAGGATTTCTACCGGTGTTGAAGTTGGCATAAAGTCTGCATAAGCAGATGCGATACCATGCTCGGTTGCATCTAATCCCTGAATTTCCTCTTCAGGAGTTACACGAAGACCAAATACCTTCTTAATTGCCAAGAATACAATTCCGATTACAATAGCGGTCCATGCAGCGGTTGCTAACAAACCAATCATCTGGATTCCAAGAAGTTTGAATCCGCCTCCGTAGAAGAGACCCTTCACTACCTTGCCTGAACTATCTGCAAGTGCATATCCGGGAGCGCTTGTGGTTGCAAATAAACCAACTGCAAGAGTACCCCAGATACCATTTAACATATGAACGGCAACTGCACCTACTGGATCATCAATCCGAAGCTTGTAATCTAAGAACCATACACCAAATACAACTAAGAGACCGGCAACTGCACCGATGATTGTTGCACCAGCTGCATCTGTTACATCACAAGAAGCTGTAATTGCAACTAAACCTGCTAAAGAAGCGTTTAAACACATAGAAACATCAGGCTTACCATACTTGATCCATGTAAAGATCATACAAACAACCGTTGCAACAGCAGGAGCGATTGTAGTAGTTAAGAAGATTGAACCTAACTGATTCAATGAGGTTGCTGCAGCTCCGTTAAATCCATACCAACCAAGCCAAAGTATAAACACACCCAAAGCTCCTAAAGCTAAGTTATGTCCGGGAAATGCACCAACTTTAATGCTACCGTCTTTTCTTTTCTTAAACTTACCAATTCTTGGTCCCAGGATTGCTGCACCGATTAAAGCAGCAATACCACCAACCATGTGGATACAGTTAGAACCTGCAAAATCATGGAATCCCATCTCTGCTAACCAACCGCCACCCCATGTCCAATGAGCTTCGATTGGATAAACGACTGCCGAAAGAACAGCAGAGTATACACAGTAAGATAAGAATTTGGTTCTCTCTGCCATGGCTCCTGATACAATCGTTGCTGTAGTTGCACAGAACACTAAGTTAAATACAAATGCTGAGAAATTAAATTCAGCATAATTTGAAAATATGTTCCAATTTGGTTTCCCCATAAAACCACCAAGATCGTTACCTAACAAAAGTCCATAACCGATGATAACGAACATTACGGTTCCAATACAGAAATCCATCAGGTTCTTCATAATAATATTACCGGTATTCTTTGCTCTGGTGAAACCTGCTTCTACCATTGCAAAACCAGCCTGCATCCAGAAAACAAGGGCTGCTCCAATTAAAAACCAGACTCCGTAAATTTCTCCGGAAAGCTCACTTGTTAACGCATCAAGCGCTGTCTTTACTGCTTCATCCATAATTGCTACCTCCATTTGGGATTATTTTTAATCCTGCAGGATAAGACAATTCCATTTGCCCTCAGGAAGGGGCGTCCCCCTTCCCTCCTTAGTAATAAGGCTTACGTCATATCACTAAATGCAAAAAAAACGCCACGGGCAACTGCCTGTGACGTCTTTGTCTTATGGTTTTATTATATTCATTCCCTAAAAACTGTCAAGCACTTTTTTATTTTTTTAAATACCATAATTTAAAATTTTCTTGTCCTCTACTCTTTATATTTTAATAGTTCTTTGACATACGCTTCTCCATATTTCGAAAGACTTCTCCCTTTTCTTGTAATATAGCCAATGGTTAATGGATCCTCTTCCTTTAATTTGATTGAAACAAAACCTTTTAGAATCGCATTCTCATCAGCTAACATACCGGATCCAATGGAATATCCATGGAGTTCTGCAATTAATTCCATGCTAGTGGCCCGGTCTTGGGACTTAATCATCTTTTTAAAATCATAGTCTGCCATGGCCTCTTCTGTTAGATAAAAATTTCCTTCCTCGCTTTGATCAAAGGAAATACAAGGATAGTCAGAAAGTTCTTCAATCGAAATCTCCTTTAATCCGGCCAAGGGATGGTCCTCCCAAACGTAAACATACGTGTCTCGTTTCATTAGGGGCACAAACTCCAACTCAGAGTCTTTTAGTAATTTCTTCATGACCGCTTGGTTTGTTCCGGAAAAAGAAAGGATTCCCACCTCACTCTTTAAGCTTCTTACATCCTCTAACACTTCCCTAGTTTTAGTCTCATGAATGGAAAAAATGTACTTTTGTGGATTACCATCCAAGATTACCTTGGAAAATGCCTTGATAGAAAAGTTATAGTGTTGGGTAGAAACAGAAAAACGTTCCTTATTCGAATCATTTTTTCCGTACCGTTCTTCTAAAATTTCAAACTGACTAAGCGCCTTTTTTGCATAGATTAAAAATTCTCTGCCTTGGCTGGTAAGGGAAATTCCCTTGTTGGTTCTTTCAAAAATTAATATTCCCAGTTCTTCCTCTAGTTCCCGGATACTAGCGGATAAAGCAGGCTGAGATAAATACAGTTTTGAAGCTGCCTCTCGAATAGAGGAGGCTTTTGCAATTTCTAGTACATACTTTAATTGATTAATAGTCATCTTTTTTCTCCTTTAGCCAATAAAAATCGGTCTCTTTTGAAAGCGTTCACCCCCTATAGGAAAAACCTGCAAAGGTGGATAAACCTACTCCTGCAGCAATTATAACACATTCTGATTCAGAAAGTAGCTTTCTTAGTTAATAATATCAAAGTAGGATCCGCTGCTATTTGCGTGAACATGGATCTTACTTGAGATACTGTTTTCAAGTTTATCCACATGGGATATAACACCGATTAACTTATTTCCTTCTTTTAACTTATTTAATACATCCATAGCACGATTTAAGGACTGCTCATCTAAGGAACCAAATCCTTCGTCTACAAAGAGGGTATCTAGTTTCACTCCTCCTGCGTGGTTTTGTACCACATCGGAAAGTCCCAGGGCAAGGGCCAGGGAAACCAGGAAGGATTCTCCTCCGGAAAGGGAGGCTGACTTTCTAGACTCTCCCGTCTCACTGTCATACACGGCGATATTAAGTCCTGCCACCTTGTTGGCGGCGCTTGCCTTGGCTTCGTGCTCTAACTGATAACGACCACCGAACATAATATCCAGATACTTGTTGGCGGTAGCAAGGACCTCCTTAAAGACAAAGCCCATGACGAATCGTTCAAAGCTCAGTTTACCACCATCGCCATTTTCTCCCACAGCAAGATTTGCAAGGGAATTCAGGTAGTTCCATGGTCGATCTGTCTTTTTCAGTTCCTCCCTTGCCTTTTGAATTTCTTCCTGGCATTTCAGATTCTGCATATAGACATCTCTGGTTTTATTTTCCAGTTTTTTCACAACTTCCCTGTCTGCTTCGAGTTTTTCCATGTCCTCTCTTAATTTTGTTATATCCACATAAAGCAAATCTTTTGTTTTCTCCTGTAAGTCTTTGATTTTTGTCTTATTATTGGTACAAGCATTCTCATAATGATTGATCTTTTCACGACATTCACTAAGCCAAGCAGCAGGATCTGGAAGTGACTTGTATCGTTCCATGGCTTGATCTAAGGAACCCGGAGCTTTTTCTCCTAAAACCTTTAAAATCTCCGTTTCTTTTTTCTCCAGATTTGCTTTCAGTTCTGGTTCTTTTTGCTTTTCCCTTGCCAATTCTCCCTGTTTTAAAGCCAGAATTTCCTTTCGTTCATCTAATTCTTTCTTAGCATTCTCAAGGTCTTTTTCTAACTTCGACTTGTTTTTGGACATAGCATTCTCTTCTTTTTTTGCCTCTTCCTCACTCTCATACAGTAAAGACTTCTTCAGTTCCTTGATTCCTTCCTGCAAGCCAGCCATCTCGATTTCTAATTTACTGATTCTAGTCTTTCTATCTTCCTTGTCTTTTTCTTGTCTTTCCTTTTCTAACCTTAGGGCTGGAAGCTTCTTTTGAATCTCTTCCTGTCTGATTTTCTTTTTCTCAAGTTCCTCTAATTTTACTGCCTTGTCTTTTCTCAGTTTTTCATAACAGGCAAACACCTGATTCAAGTAGGTTGAATCTAAAATCTCTTCTAGGGAAATGCTCTTTGCCTCCTGATAGAAGTGGGTCTGAAATTCGGAAATAGAATCAAACTTTCTCATTAAATCCTTATAATAGGCAAGGTAAGCTTCCTGATCCTTCCGGTAGGTTTCTTTCTCTTTCTCATGCTCGGCATCCTTTTGATGATAGATGGAAATGGCCTCATTCATGGCATCACTGGCAGCATCTAAGTCCTTCTGACTTGGTACTTTCTCCTGATGGTTGACGAAAAAATGCCCCATACCCTTATTAAACCGGGTATGACAAACCGGACAGATTCCCATGCCCTTCGTTTGGATTTCCGTATTCAAATCCATGGATAAACGGGCCACCTGTCCAGCAAAGTATTCTTTGTTCATCCGGTTATGGGTTTCCTGAGCTTCCATAGATCGGCGTATTGCATCTTCCAACTCTTTTTTTAGAAGTTCTAATCTTTCTTCTTGTTTTTTTAACTTTTCATACCGGGCCTTCATCCCCCGGTTTTTATCTAAAAATTCCTTCAAAAATGCCTCAAGTACCTGATAATCATTCTGAAACGTGACATAAACCTGTCCAATGTCCCGATTGGCTTCTTCCTCTTTTTCTAGGTTTTTGATCTCTTTTTCTCTATCCTCTAAAGAAAGAATGACTTGTTGAAGTTCCTTTCCTTCCTGACCGTAAGTCTTATTCGATTCCTGTAAATCCCTTTCCTTCTTACCTAATTCCTGATACTTACCAAGAGATTCCTTTAAATTTTCTATCTTAGTATGAAGCTCATTAATCTTAGATTTTTTCTCTGTCTCTCCTTTTTGATATTCCTTCTCTTTTTGTTCCTTCTTTTTTTCTTCTACCAGAAGAAATTGTTCCAATCCAAGGATGGAATTTTTATTCTTTGCCAGCTCTCTTTCTAATCGTTCCTTTTCCCTAGTAAGGGGGCTTACCTTTTCATGAATAAACTCAAAAATCTCTGTCTCTTTTTTAAGTTTAAGAAAGCTAGTCATTGATTTTTCTAATTCTTCTTTTTTCTTTAAGGCCTGACTTAATTCATCTAAGGTCTTATTATTCTCTTCCCCCTTTGCAAGCTTTGTGGTAAGAGCAGTCTTTTGTTTTTCGAAAAGCCGATTCTTATTCTCTGCCTCCTCATAGGCATGCTGATTCTTAGCTATGAGTTTTTTTAAGGAAGCCTCCATTTCATCATGGCCATGTGAAAAGGCTTCTTTGTCTTGGTCACTATAGTCTTCCGGAAGAATAAGTTCTTTTAAGGCCTGAGCAAGCTTATCACTCTCAGACTTTCTTTGGTTCTCCATCTTTTTCTTACTAGCTTCTAATAAAGACTGAAAATAAACGTAATCCGAACTATCAAACAATTTTCTTAAAATACTATTCTTTTCTTCTCCGTCAGCCTCTAAGAATTTTTTAAACTGTCCTTGGGCAAGCATCACGATTCTACGGAATTGTCCCGCATCTAAGCCAATGATTTCCCGGATTCGCTCATTGACATTTTTTTCAATGGGATCCTTACCAGCCTCCCAAAAAGTAACGGAAATCTTTCCCTTTTCGTTGTAATCCTGGCTTCCACGAATCTTAGAAAAATGACAAATTCTTTCCACCTCATGGACTAGTCCCTGGTGCTCAAACTTTAAGCGAATCACGGTATCTTCCGATTTCGAAACAAAATCACTGTGCATCATATCAAAGGATCTGGCGTTTTCTGAAGCTCTGGTAGTAGTCTTTCCACTTGTGTTTTTCTTTGCTGTCGCTGACTCACTGTTACCGCTTGCCTCTCCAAATAAAGCAAAGGAGATTCCATCAAAAATCGTGGTCTTCCCCGCTCCCGTATCTCCTGTAATCAAAAACAAATTATCTTTTAATTCCTGAAAGTCTAAGGTAGTTTTCTCCCCATATCTACCAAAGGCCTTCATGGTTAATACTAATGGTTTCATAAAGTTCCTCCTATCCTAGAACATCTTCATAATCTGATTCAACAAACAATCGACTGCCTGGTCTGTTGGCACTGCCAGTTTTTCTTCTTCCTCTGCCTTCCTTACCAACTCAGCGGTCATCTCAATCACCTTTTCTTCTATCTCATCTGGATCTACCTCATCCTTTCGATTTCGGTAAAGTTCCGTAAAATATTCCTCCAAGGTCTTTTGATGAAAGGTTGAGGCTGTCTTTGGGGTCACCTTGGAAAATTCCTTGTACTCCGAAACAATTTCCAGTACCATTCCCTCTCGACTTAAAGCCAGATTTCTTACCAGACTGGTAAAATCCGGGCTAGTTCTTTGATCGGTAATCACAAGGCGATAGTATTCCCGTTCCATGTAGTTATTCTCTAAGCGTTCCTTGATTTCTGCCATGGTGCCCTTGATTTCTACCATCCTGTGATAAGGTTCAATCCTTATATGATCCACGGTTAAATCCTCTCCCTTCCCCTTTAAGTGCACCAATAAAGGTCCCTTATTAGTCTGCCTAATTTCATCAAAATGATAGCACAGAGGGGATCCTGCATATCGCACACCCTCGCGTCCCACCGGATAAGAGGAATGGATATGTCCCAAAGCCACATAATCAAAGTCCTTGAAAACCTGATAATCAATCTCACCAGAACCACCCACCATGGTTTCTGAACCACCATATTGGGCATGCTCTCCATTGGCTACCACATTCTGGTGAGCGATTAAGACGTTTCGTTCCTTAGGATTCATCTCCTGGATTTCTAAAATCGTCTTCATGGCCGTATTATAGTCCTTAATGGACTCATCCTCTAATACATGAGCCACTAAATTAGGGAATATGTAAGGAAGTAAATAAAAATTCACCGGGCCATACTCATCCTTTATTACAACTTTTTTTAACTCCTTTTCCAGCTTTCCCACAATATATACCTGGTTCTCCCATAGAATCTGGTTTAAATGCTGGAGTTTAATTCCGGAATCATGATTTCCAGCCACAATCAAAAGAGGAATCCCTCTCTTTTGAATCTCCGTAATCATATGATCCAAGAGCTGATAGGCATCATCCTTGGGGGCACTCCGGTCAAACACATCCCCCGCAATCAAAATCACGTCTGGATTTTCTTGATCCACGGTCTTAATAAATTCTTCTACCCATTTAGGCTGGTCCTTGCTATCAATCAAGGATACCCCGTAAATCGTCTTACCCAAATGTAAATCTGCAACATGTAATATTTTCATAAATACCTCCTATCTTCTCTTACTCCATACGCAAATCCAAACTCTTCATCTTATCTTCATCTAAATTAGAATAATTTATAATAAAAAAATGCTGTTTTTCTTCCTTCTTTTCAAAGTAATAATCCGATACCGCCTGTATCCGAATCCCTTTTTTCAAAAGCCTTTGTTTCACTTCCTCATCGGAAAGCCTGGTCTCAATCTCAATTAAGAAATGCAGACCCGCATCATTCTCAATGATTTTACAGCCTCCAAGTCGGCGCATATACTCAATTACCCTTCTTCTCTTTTTACTATAATATAGGCGCATTCGATTGATATGGCGCTCAAAGTGTCCCTGAGAAATAAACTTGGCAAGGGTATACTGCTCGAAGTTTGATACGGTACAGGAATAACTAGACATCTTCTCATAAATCCGATTAGCCAAATGTACCGGCAAAACCATATAACTGATTCGAATGGTTGGACTTAAGGACTTAGAAAAAGTATTCATGTAAATTACCTTTTCACAAGCATCCATGGAATATAGGGGCGGAATTGGCTTTCCAGTCACCCGAAATTCACTATCGTAATCGTCCTCAATAATATAGTGGTCCTTTTCCTTATTGGCCCAGCCTAAGAGTTCATATCGCCTGCTTGCCGGCATGGTAATTCCCGTTGGATAGTGATGGTTGGGACAAATATGGGCCACATCCGTCTGGCAGGCCTCTAATTCATCCACTCTAACGCCATCCTCATCCATGGCTGCAAATCCGCAAGAAATCTTTCGTCTCTTATAAATTTCCTCTAACTTACGGTAGCCTGGATTTTCCAAGGTATACTTCTTATCATCCCCTAAGAGTTCAATCACTAAGCTATACAAATACTCGGTTCCCGCTCCAATCACAATCTGGTTAGGATCCACCTCCATTCCTCGAAAAGACTGCAAATGATTTGCGATGGCCTCTCGCAAGTCTCTTACTCCAAAGGATGGAGACACCTCCATTAAAGCATCCTGCTGGTTTGACATCACATCCCTCGATATCTTTGTCCACACGGAAAATGGGAAATTTTTCGGATTAATTCCATTATCTGAAAAATCATACTGGAAATTTTTTCTTTCCGGTATCTTAATGGCATAATCAATGTTTGTTTTTGGCTTAGCTTGAGGAATTACCTCAAGTCTTGCCACATAGTACCCCTTCTTTGGAATGGTATATACATACCCCTCGCTAATCAACTGGTCATATGCATTCTGAATCGTAATGGTACTAAGTCCACTATTCTCTGCAAATGTTCTTTTAGAAGGCAGTTTTTCTCCGGACTTTAGTTTTCCCGAGATGATATCTTCCTTCATGCGCATATAAAGATATAAATAAATCGGTCCTTTAACATGTTCAAAATGATAGGTTAGCATCTCTTCCCCTCCTCTTATCTGGTATTATAATATTTTCTTGTTTTGAGAATTTTCATAATATCAGCTTTATTATATAGTAATTTTATTCTATATACAAGGAGGAATTTACATGAAAGAAAAGAATACCCAATATGAATTAAACAAGGGCCTTGCTCAGATGCTAAAAGGTGGCGTTATTATGGATGTTACCACCCCGGAACAGGCAAAGATTGCCGAAGCCGCCGGGGCCTGTGCAGTTATGGCCTTAGAGCGCATCCCTGCAGATATCCGTGCTGCCGGTGGTGTTTCAAGAATGAGTGACCCTAAGATGATTCGTGGTATCCAAGAAGCCGTAAGTATTCCAGTTATGGCTAAGTGCCGAATCGGTCACTTTGTGGAAGCCCAGATCCTTGAAGCTATCCAGATTGATTACATCGATGAATCTGAAGTTCTAACTCCTGCAGATGACATTTACCATATCGATAAGTCTAAGTTTAAGGTACCATTTGTATGTGGTGCCAGAGATTTAGGGGAAGCTCTTCGCCGAATCAGCGAGGGAGCTTCTATGATTCGTACCAAGGGTGAACCAGGTACCGGTGATGTGGTTCAGGCGGTTTCTCATATCCGCAAGATGAATTCTGAAATCCGAAGAATTATTTCTCTTTCAGAAGATGAACTCTTTGAAGCTGCTAAGACCTTACAGGTTCCTTATGATCTTCTTTTGTTTGTTCACAAGGAAGGCAAGCTTCCTGTTGTTAACTTTGCTGCCGGTGGTGTTGCCACTCCAGCTGATGCAGCCCTTATGATGCAACTTGGAGCAGAAGGTGTTTTTGTTGGTTCCGGTATTTTCAAATCCGGAAATCCTAAGAAGCGGGCCGAAGCTATTGTACAGGCGGTTACCAACTATCAGGACGCTTCTTTGATTGCTAAGCTTTCGGAAGATTTAGGTGAAGCCATGGTTGGAATTAACCCAAATGAAATCAAACTAATCATGGAAGAAAGAGGTCAGTAAAATGAAGATTGGAATCCTAGCCCTCCAAGGGGCCTTTCTTGAACATCGAAATGCCTTAGAATCCCTCGGTGTAAACTGTCAGGAAATCCGTCAAAAATCGGATCTTTCCGGCATTTCTGCCCTGGTTCTTCCAGGAGGAGAAAGCACGGTTCAAGGCAAGCTTCTTCACTCCCTTGATCTCTTTTCTGATCTTCAAAAGGAAATCAAGGAAGGTCTTCCGGTTCTTGCCACCTGTGCAGGTTTGATTCTTCTTGCACAGGAAATTGAAGGCTCATCAAGTCCTCATCTTGCTACCCTGCCTGTTTGTGTGAAACGAAACGCCTATGGAAGACAACTGGGAAGTTTTGAATGCACCAGCACGGTAGGAGACATCCAAGATTTCCCTCACACTTTTATCCGTGCCCCTTATATTACAAGGGTCTCTGAGGGGGTTGAAATCTTAAGCAAGGTAGAGGATCACATTGTAGGTGTATCCTACCAAAAACAAATCGGTCTTGCCTTTCATCCTGAGATGACCAAAGACCTTCGCATTCATAAGATGTTTTTAGATTTAATATAAGCAAGCATCAACCATAAGGAGAACATCGAAACGAACCGCCTGAAAAGAATAGACCTGAGAAGTGCTTGTGTAAGCAAATCTCAGGTCTTTGTCTGTTATTCAGTTTCATTCGAGTATCCACTGCTTTCGGCGCGCGCCATAATCATACTAAAATGAAATCCCTTGCCTTAGGATCTCCGTAAATATTTCACTCATGGTCATTTGATAATTCTCTCAAAATCAGAGGCTGGATGTTTGCAAATTGGGCAAATGAAGTCCTCTGGGAGATCCTCTCCAACATATTCATATCCGCAAATGGTACATCGCCATACCACCTGCCCATCCGGGGTTTTTCCTACTGCTTCTGGCTTAGGTTTAATGTTTTCTTGATAATAGGCATAGGTAACCGATGGAAGATTGTTTAAAAGTTCCATATCAGTTACTTCCGCGATAAACAAGGTGTGGCTACCTAAGTCCACCTCCTCAACTACCTTTCCTGAGATGTAAGAATTGGTTCCCCGAGTAATAATCATAGTCCCGTTATCTGCCATCATATAATCCGGAAAATCGGCAAACTTGTCAACCTCTCTTCCCGACTGAAAACCAAAATGCTTGAAGAGTTCAAAATCTGCTGCCTCATTTAAAACCGATACGGTAAATTCCTTGGTGGCCTGAATCATGTCATGAGTTAAGTTTGCCTTATTGATGGCAAGGGAGATGCGGTTTGGTTCACTGGTTACCTGGATTGCTGTATTCGTAATACAGCCGTTATGCTTACCTTCTTGGTATGCAGTTACAACAAAAAGTCCATAGCTTAACTTGTTCATTGCTTTCTTGTTCATTGGCACTCCTCCTCAGATTTTATTTTTCAGTCGGAGCATGCGCTCCAACTGGGGAAAAAACTTCTAAGTCTATTCTACCATATGGAAGTATATTTCAAAACTGTTTTATTGACCATCGTTGTTACAAATCTTTTCGACATCATTTTAATTCACCATATAGTTGATCCGAAACCGGTTCACACCATTTTGTTGTTCCATCCTCACCAGGAATCTCAAAAGCAAGATGACTCATCCAAGAATCAGCGGCAGCTCCATGCCAATGTTTTACACCTACCGGAATATTCACAACTTTACCTGGAGTTAGTTCTACTGCTTCTTTTCCTTCCTCCTGATACCATCCTCTGCCACCTATACATAT
>AUXO015240585.1_pt1 | contig 28489 bp, 41 predicted proteins | sample 768731 | NCBI WGS metagenome assembly AUXO01 (sample SAMN02715735, study PRJNA202380) | gut metagenome | biome: sheep rumen | host: Ovis aries | place: New Zealand: Palmerston North
ATGTACTTCCTTAATGACGATATAGATAGTGATATGTAATATAAGTTGGCATTAACTTTAAAGTTAATGTCAATTTTTATTTGGAGGAAGAAAAATGGCTAGTGGACAAAGTTTTACTGCTACTATTAATGTAGTAGCTAACATTGGCGATGCAATTAAAAATATAAAAAGTATTTAGACTGCTTTAGAAAATGTAAAATTACCTAGTAATTTTAAAAATTCTCTTAATGATAAATTTAAGAGTTTTTATAAAGAAGCAGAAAAATATCAAGAGATGTTAGCTAAAGGCCCTAAAACAAGGGGTGATGCTAGTTCATTAGAACGTAGTGGTGATAAAGTTTTAAAAATTTATGAAAGTATTTCTAAAGAAATAAATTCTATTGATAATAAAACTTTAAAGAATGCTTTCAAAGATATGGGTAATGTAGAAGTAGAACGTTTAAAGGGATAGTTAAATGAAGTTAAAACTACATTATCTAATGTCGTAAAAGAATCAAATTTTGGATAGAGCTTAAAATCTGAATTTGAAACTGCCTTAACTGGAATGACTAAATTAGGTAATGAAGCCAGTACAGTTGCAAATAAATTAAAAACTACTACTTTTAAAACTTTTACAACTAATCTTACTGATGGAAGATTTGATCTTGCTACAAATAACTTAAAATCTATGAGGCAATAGATTGAATAGTTAAATGATGACGTTTAGGGAAAAGATTAGTTAATACAGTGGATTACCAATTTAGAGAATGGTTTTAATTAGTTAAAATAGTCAAATGGTATTAATTCTTTAATTTTATAGTTGTCATAGTTAAAGGGACAATTAACTGGCGCGGCAGCGCAAGCAGTAGAGAAATTAATACAAGACTTTACTCAAATGGGTAAAGCTACAGAATAGAGTAGTACTGATTTAAGAAAATTCTTTTAGGAGACTAATGCCAGTACAAGAAGCACGGTTCAATTAAATTCTGAATTAGATTAGTTAAAGAATCGTGTAACTTATTTCTTTGGTTTAGCAAATGGTGTAGCACTATTTAGACGAGCATTAAGAGATGCGATTAATACTACCAAAGAGTTAGATGCTGTTATGACACAAACGGCGGTTGTTTCTGATAAAACAGTCGGCGATATGTGGAAAACATTGCCACAATACAGTAAAGAAGCTAAAAAACTTGGCGCAGCTATAAAAGATGTATATAGCGCGCAAACCTTATACGTACAGCAAGGTTTAAATATGAACGACGCTATGGACCTTGGTGTCGAAACCTTAAAAATGGCGCGTGTTGCTGGTATTGATGCAGCGGAAGCTACTAACTCAATGACCGCGGCGCTTCGTGGTTTCAATATGGAATTGAATGAGTCCAGCGCTATTCGTATTAACGATGTTTATTCAAAACTTGCTCAAACCACTGCATCTGACGTACAAGAAATTTCAATTGCTATGAGTAAAACTGCAGCACTTGCTAATAGTGCTAATATGTCTTTTGAAAATACCGCAGCGTTTCTTGCAACAATTATCGAAAGTACGCGAGAAGGCGCGGAAACAGCCGGTACGGCTTTAAAGACAGTTATTGCGCGTTTTACAGAAGTTAAAAAACTTTATAGCTAGGGTGAGCTTGCTGGTACAGACGAAGAAGGACAAGAAGTTGACGTAAATAAGATTAGCGCGGCGCTTCGTACTGCTGGTATTAATATGAATGATTTCTTTACTGGCGCGAAAGGTCTTGATGAAATCTTCATGGAATTAGGCAGTAAGTGGAATAGTCTTACCACAATTCAGCAACGTTATATAGCTACAATGGCGGCTGGCTCTCGTCAACAGTCACGTTTCTTGGCATTAATGCAAAATTATAATCGTACTGTGGAATTAACATAGACTGCTTATAATAGCGCGGGTTCTGGTCAAGAACAATTTGAAAAGACACTTGATTCATTACAAGCTAAGATTAATCAATTTAAAGCTGCTTGGGATACCTTTGTAATGGGTATTGCAAATAGTGATTTTATTAAAGGCGCGATTGATGCTGGTACTAGAATATTAGAATTAATTAATAAAATTATTGATTCAATTTCTGGCGGGAATGGACTTGTTAAATCTATTGCTAGTATTGCTGCTGCTTTTGGAATTTTTAGAGGCGGTAGAGGAATCTTTAATTTATTAATAGGCGGTGCGAATGGTAAAGGTGGCGTTTTAGGGCCAATTATCGGAAAGTTTTTTGGTGATAAAAAAACAGGAGAAACTGCCGCGAAAGGTTTTTTAAATGGTTTTAGTAATGCAATAAAAGCTGGAACTGGTAAAAATTTTTTAAGTGGGATTTTAAAAGACACATTCACTACTTAGAATATAACTTTAAAAGATATTAATGTTTAGGGATTAGCTAAATAGTTAAATGGCTTAAATGATGATGGTTCTTTAAATTAGGATTTTTCTGAATTAGAAAATAATATATCTAAATTTAATGTAAATAGTAAAGAAGTATAGCAATCTTTAGAGAATATAAAATAGAAGTATAAAGAAACCGAGGATTCTACTGATAATTTTGATAAGGCATTACAATAGAATTCTTAGACTTTCAAAAAAACTGAAATGAGTGCTTCTGCATTTTCTGCTGGTTTAATGGTTACTGGTGGTGCGTTAATGGCCTTAGGTGGATATTTAAAAACCACTGGGAAAGCTGGAGAGACTTGGGGAAAAATAATTGAAAGTGTAGGCATTTCATTATTAACTTTTGGCAGCGTATTAAAAATTACATAGGTAGCAGTTTCGACTTTTAGTGTATCTGCGACGGCTTCTATTAGCTCTATTCCTATTATTGGTTGGATTGCAGCAGTTATAAGTGCATTAGTAGCTTTAGGTATTGCTTTATCAAACGCCTTTAATGAAAGTCAAGCTAAGCGGTTAGAGCGTATTAATGAAGCTTGTGAGAAAGTAGCTGAAGGTGTAGAATAGGTTAAAAATAAGTTTAAAGAAAATCAAGATTTAATTAATGAAATTAATGATTAGACTAATGTTTTCGATGAATTAATAGTAGGAACTGAAGAATGGAATACTGCTGTTTAGAATTTAAATGAATCAATTTTACAATTATTAACTGTATATCCTGAATTGGCTGGTGCAATAAAATGGGTAAATGACCATTTAGAATTAGATATATAGAGCGAAGTTTATAAAAATTGGTTACAATAGTAGCAAGAAAATATTAAAAATGGTACCATTGCGACAGCCGCGAGTAATGTTATAAGTTATAAAACTGAAAATGAAGCTAGAGCTGATAAAGATAGCGGTTTTACAAGAGGTTATTATACTCGTGGCAATGTTAATCAATTTTATGATTGGATTTCTCAAGGCTTTTATAAAACTTATTCTGCTTATGGAAAAGATATAGGTAGTTTTTTAAGGTCGCAAAATCCAACAGAAAGTAAAAATGTATTAAGTGATGAAGAATTAACCACTTTATATAGTGATTTTATTAATTAGATATATCCATTAGTAACAAATGGTACAATACAAACTACCGGTAATTTTGGTAGTGCTTTTAAGAGTTTTATTGAAGATTATAAAATAAATAATATTCAATTAACGCAAGAACAATAGGAAGATGCTTTAAATTTATTCTCTAGAGCCTGGACTTTAGAAGAAGATTCTAATCCATATAAATGGTTAACGGATTTTCTTAGTGGAGTATATGAATATCAATAGACAAACGTAGGCAAAATTAGAGAATAGATGGGACCTTCTATATTAGCTGCTTTTTCTGAATCTAAATATGCTAAAATGGATTCAGTATATGCAAATGCTTATAAGAATTTTGCTTTAAAAGATTTTTCAGAAGCGTATGGAACTTTTTGGTCAGAAAGTGAAACTATAAAAGATTATATGAACGCGCCTGGAAATAGAGAAAAATATAGATAGGCGGCGGGTCTTGAAAAAGTAGAAGATATTGATGAAGATTTATTTAAAGAATATTCTAAAGCACAAGTACTTCTTGATACATTCTTTAAACCAACTGAAGATTGGACTCATGGAATGAATTATTTAGAAAAATACTTTAATTCTTTAGATAACTTTAATAAAAATATTGCAGCAAAGTTGATTTCTAATGATATTAATTCTTTAACTAAAGATGAATATAAAGCTTTAGCTGAAAATAGCGTTGATTTAAAAGAGAATTTTTCTGATTTTAGTTCTATAGATATTTCTTCCTTTGCTAATACTTATGAAAAGTTTTTTAATGGGTTGGAACAAACCGATCGTCAAGTCGTAGAAGATTTTTCTGAAACTATTGGTTAGATAGAAAAATTTTCTAAAATTACTGAATAGGTAGAAAAAAATGGCGGTAATATTGAAAAAATATTCAGTATATTCGATGACACTTTTAAAGGTATAGATTCAAGAACAGTTTCTTAGGCTAAAGAAATTCTTAGTGTTACAGATTTTGGTGATAGAACTTCTATTAGAAATACCATAAAATAGTTAAATGAACTTGGTTTAAATATAGATTCGAATCTTACAAAATAGATAATTGATGCTACTAAAGCTATAGCAAAATTTAATTTAAAATCTTTAGAAGAATAGATTAAATCTTTAGAAAGTGGAAAATCAGCTGTTTAGAAAATATCAGAAGGAAATAGATAGATTTCTGCTGAAGAATATACAAATTTATTAACTATATTACCAGATTTTAATACTGAAGATTGGGTAAGAACTGGATTAGATGAATATACTTATATTGGTGAAGAAACTAATTCTTTATTGGCCAGTATTGATGCAGCTGTTGGTCAACTTGTAGCAGAAAATATTAAATAGACTGAAGAAGATATATCTAAAGGTCAGCAAATAGGGTCTGTTCTTGAGAACAAGATTTTTCGTGGGCGTGGAGATGAAGGTATTACAGTTAATAAAGCCATTGAGATGTTAACTGAAAATTCTGAATCACTTAACGAGGCAGCATTATCTGGGTTAAGAACTAAATTTGGTTTAACTCCTAATATTAATGTTGAAGGAATATTAGATTATTATAATAAATATTATGGATTAGAAGGTATAGCGCTTTAGGGTAATCAAGAGAAATTAGCTGGTCTTCAAACTTACGCTGAAGTTGGCTATAATCAATCTGGCGCGTAGTATCTTTTAAATTAGGCTGCTACAGGTGATGAATCTGCTTCAAGAGCATTAGAAGCTTAGGCTATAAATAATGATTTATTATTAAGGGTTGAAGATTATAGTAAAAAATTAGAATTAACTACTGAACAAACAATAAAAGAAAAAGACGCATTAAATGCTTTAGCAATAATAGCTAATATCACCGAAAAAAATATTGATGCATTAAATGATACTTTAGATAAAGATTTTTAGACTTTAAAAACGGCGAAAAAGGGAACATCTGCTTATAATGATGCAATGAATAATATACTAAAAACTGCTAAAAAAGTTTTTGGTAATGATATTACATCAGAATGGATTGAAGCACATATAGAACAATTTGATGCCTTAGCATTGGGTGGCGATGCTGCAGAAAAAGCTTTTGAAGAATTATCTAAAATTAAAATTGATGATACTTTAAAAAGAATTTAGCAAGAAGGCGTTCTTACTGGAAATGTTTTAAATATTATTTAGGATAATTGGAATGAACTTAATGGTAGTACATTAGAAGTAGGTGGAACGGCTGATTTTAGTAATATTCTTTCAGGGATGGAAGTAACTGAAGAATAGGCCGCCGCATTATCTGAATATTTAAATAGTATTCCTAATATTAGTGCAGTTTGGGAGCCTGGTAAGGGCGTAGATACAGATAATGATGGAGTAGTCGATATATAGACTGGTACTTTAAAAATAACTAAAACAGGAGCTTCTGGTTCTGGTTTACCAACTAAATCTGGTGGTGGCGGAGGCGGCGGCGGAAAAGAGTTCAAAAATGATTTCGATAAATATTACAATATGGTCGAAGATATTAATGAACTTACGCGCTTACGCAATCTCCTTGAAACAGACTATAATCAATTACTTACTTCTGAAGCCACAAACGGTAAACAAATCTATGACAATTTAAAGAAATAGGTTGATTTGCTTAAAGAGCGTCGTGATATAACTGCCGACCTTGCAGAAAAACGTAAGCAACAAATTTTAGATGCGATGCAAGATGAGTAGTATTCTGACCTTGGACAATATGCCTGGTGGAATAATGAAGATTAGACAGTTGAAATTAATTGGAGCTTAATTAATGATGTAAAAGATTCAGAACTTGGAGATAGAATTTAGGAATATGTTTCAGTCCTTGAAGGTTTCCAATCTAAGTATGATGAACAAATTGAAGCGCTTGAAGAAATTGAGTCCACTCTTCAAGAAATCGAAAAGCGCGGACGTGATCAATATATTTCTCTTGAAGACCGCATACGTGATGCTTTAATTAAACAGATTCAAGATAGAATTGATGAACTTTCTGCTTCTAATGAAGGCATAAATACTGCTAATCAAAACTTATTACAATCAATACAAGATACTTTAAGTTTACAGCGCCAAGAGCGTGAAAATGCTAAAACAGAAGAAGAACTCACAGATAAAGAACAGCGTCTTGCATATTTACAACAAGATTCATCCGGCGCGAACGCGCTTGAAATAGCAAAACTTCAAGAAGAAATTGCAGACGCGCGCCAAAATTATACTGATAGCTTAATTGATTAGAAAATCAATGAACTTTAGGAATAGAATGATAAAGCCGCGGAGCAGCGCCAAGAACAAATTGACTTACTGCAATAGTCACTTGATTGGCAAGAAAAGAATGGTCAATTTTGGGAACAAGCTTATGAAATAATGAATAGTGGCATTGGTCCAAATGGTGATTTAGTAAAGGGTTCATAGCTGGAAGCCTTATTAAAATAGGGTGAAGGTTGGAAAGCTTTATCTGATGAAAGTTAGATGAAGTGGCTTAAAGAACTTGAAACTTAGGTCGCTGAAGCAACTGCTTATCTTGCAATGACTAGATAGTTGGAAGATATTGGTACAAGCGCCGGAAAATAGATTACTTTTACTAATAAAGACAACCAGACTTTAACAGGTACCGTTGATAAAAATGGAAATGTGGTTGTAAAAACTGATAATGGTACTGTTACTTATAAGAATGTATATCAAAGTTATGATGGTACTTATCACACTCTTGAATCTGAAGAAGATGCATTAAAAGAAACAAAGCCAGCAACTAGTACATAGAAACCACCTTCCAATAATAATACACCTGGAGGTAACTCATCCAGTGGTAATGGGACAGGAGGAGAAAATTCGGGCGCGGAAATATCAAGTGTCAGTTATGAATATGTTAATGATTAGACTTGTATGACTATTTACCGATATAGTGATGGAAAAGTAGTTAAAAATGCTGGTGGGCATGATATTGAAAATGGTACATGTCGAAAGTGCAAGCATAAGTTTAGAGCTAATGAAACTTGGACTCCATATGCTACTGGCGGTCTCAATACAAAAACAGGCCCGGCATGGCTTGATGGCACTCCTTCAAAGCCAGAACTTATACTTAACGCGCGCGATACTCAAAACTTTATTGAATTAAAAGATACATTAGCTGCTATTAAAAATAGTGGCGAGGTTTTCGGCGGGAATAACAATTATTATGACATTGATATTCAAGTCGATCAAATGAGTAGTGATTATGACGTAGACCGCGCGATTGAGCGCCTCAGAAACCGCATTAACGAAATAAACGCTTATCGTAATGTAAATAATCTTTCTCGTTTAAGATAAATAAAAACGAAATAAATAGAGTAGGGTTTTAAAAACCCTACTTTATTTATAGAGTTAAAGGTTTTAAAAGATTATAGAGTTAAAGGAGGAATGACATATGTCTATTAAAGGCGATTTTATATCTTTTACATATAATGGTGTCCATTCTACTGAATTGGGAATTGTTAGAGTTAGCTCTTCAAACAGATATAATGATTAGTTAGTTCCGACTTCTCAAGATAAAACCGTCCCGGTTCCAGGTGGTAATGGCACTTATTTTTTTGGCTCTTATTATACACAGCGCGTGATTACTTTAGATATTGCATATGATGAAGTAACAGAGGCAACATTACGTCGCATGCGTAAAGTATTTGAAAGTAATACAATACATAATTTAGTTTTTGATGATGAACCATATAAAATTTATTACGCAAAAGTAACTGGGCAACCAACTTTAAAATATATTCCTTTTTAGAATTATGATAATGAATTTTTAAATGGAACACCGCGTATTTACAAAGGTGAAGGAACTATTAATTTTACTTGTTTTGACCCCTTCGCGCATTGTCCATGGAATAGAAAATATTTAACTCAATGGAATGCAAGTGTTCCGGCACCATCATGGTATAAATATGAAAATAAAAATGAATGGAATTTGAGCGCACATTTATTATCTACTTGGAATAATTATGATAATTATACCGGAAATATTACTACTTAGTATAGATTATATAATCCAGGTGATGTTGAAGCTGATTTTGAGCTTATTATTCCATTTGGCGATTGTCAAAAAATTACTAGTTTGACTTTGTCAAATACTAATACTGGATATAGTGAGTCTTTATATTTAGATTTTCAAAGTACTTCTAAAACTACTCCAGATACTGGTGAATCTATTCATGTTAGTTTTAATTCTAAAACTAATTTATTAGAAGAAATGATTCGTAATGATACAACTGGAGAATATAGAAAAACTGGTAAAATTTATAATGAAGCTTTATAGTCAACTGTTTGGTTTAAAATTCCAGTTATGGAAACTTATTATAGTATTGAAAATAATACCTGGGCGCCTACTGAAGAATGGTTATTATCTATCATTTTAAAAAATGGTCAATCAATTACAAATCGTCCAACTTTAATGTATGACTATCTCTATTATTGAGGTGATATAAATGGCTATATTGAAAAAACCTTATGAAATAAGCGTATGGGAAGATGTAGCTGTACAAGAAAATGGTTATTAGTATTATACTGAGCGCCGACTTGCAACTATTGGTTCTAATACGATGACATCTTTGATGCGCGCGATTAATCCATCATTAACTTTAAACATTAATGGTACTGAAACATTAAAATTTAGTATGTACTATCAATATGTTGATAATGAAACAGGGAAGTTAACTCATAATCCACTTGTAGATTTATTGGTTAATGAAAGAAAAGTAAAACTTTATTATGAAGGAGAAGACCCAAATCATCCTGATAATTGGTATGATTTCATAATTAAGAAAGATGAAGAGCGTGCGCGCGATAATAAGTTTAATTTTACTTGTACTAGTCTTGCAGCGAATGAACTTGGAAAAACTGGTTTTAAAGTAGAGCTCGATACTGAACTTAAAAATAATATGGGTACTGTACAGTAGCTTGGTGAAAAAGTTTTAAAAGATTCTGATTGGTAGCTTTCAGAGGATAGCCAAGATATTATACAGCAAACTATTAATGAACCTTTATATAAGATATATCTTAATACTAATATTCAAGCAAAAGTGCGTGGTACTAGTAATACAAAATAGATTCCTGCTAATAAATATATATATGTATATTATACTTCATATACATAGAAAGTAAATGAATATTTTCAATTTATTTATATTGAAGATAATGCTACAATTACAACACTTACAGACGGAGTAACTTTAGTATGTGATAATTAGGATAGTATATGGGACTTATATTTAGATAATGTTAATTGGGTAAATAACAAACCAAGTTTTCAATCTGGTGAAGCATCTGTTGCTAATTATCGTGGTGACCGCTATGTACGAAAACAAAAAACTTTATATAATCCAGTTTTAGATTAGACTATAAAAATATATGAAGATAGTGAACATAATGAAGTACATGGATATTAGACTACTCGTTATCTTGATGCTACTTGTGCCACTAATTATATTCATAATTCCACAAATTTTGGTGGATCTTCTTATTGGTCTGCATTTGGAAAAGGTACAAAACCTTCTTCTATTGAAAAAGTCGTTTACCCTCCGGTAAATGGTGAAAATACCGCAGACGAAAGAAAAAATTATTTATCTATTATAATTGGTAATAATTGGCAAGAAGATGGAACAAATCATTTGGCGCGCATTATGAATAATGGAATAGTTTATAATTATTCTAGAATAAAAACATTTGATAAAAATGATATTTATATTTTGCGTGCGAAAGTAAAAGGTAAAAAAGGCGAAACTTTAAGTGATTATTTAACTACTGGTTCTAATTTTCCATTTACTTGTCAAGTAAGAAAATATATAAAAATAGATGATTACACGGATGATGATACTAAATACTTTAATTTTCTTGGTTCAGAAGCATAGACTGACCCAGATGACGAAGATTATGCTATAATTTATACTAAATGTATCAATGCTGCTTCTTGGGAAGATTTAAAGGAAAATTTAGGTATATTCTTCTTCAGAAGCTCTAATTATAATACTGAATATGATTCTTATTATATAGAAGATATTTAGCTCTATTAGGCTATTCCAAATGGACATGGTGGATATTTAAAAATAGGAGAAGTACCTGAAGTAAAATATATAACTATTGACCATTATTATTATCCTAATGAAAACTTAGATAAAACTAAAGCAGATGATTATATATTTGTATCAGAAGATAGTAATATTTAGTTTACTCCTATTTATGGTGATAGCGAGTCTGAATTTGAAAAAGTTCGTAGTATTACAGCTAAAGAATCTAATAGATTTAATTTGATATAGCAACTTTGTGAAACATTTGAATGTTGGGTTAAGTTTAACATTTCACATGAACCTAGTGGTCAAATTGGTATAATTAATAAAGATATATATGAACCTGTAAAACTTACAGAAGAAACTTATGAAATAAATACTTACTATATTTATGATTACTTAAATGAAGAGTATATTATTTCTTCTGATGAATTTGATGCAAATAAATAGTATTTTGAAATTAAACAACGCAAAGTATAGAATAAAACCGTTACATTTTATAAAGAAATAATAGAAAATAATCCAATAGGATTTAAATATGGTATAAATCTTAAAGATGTAACTCGTACACTTGATAGTGATTAGATTGCTACAAAAATAATAGTAAAAAATAATTCTTGCGACCAAGCTAAAAATGGTTTTTGTTCTATTGCGCGCGCAAAAGATAATCCTACTAAAGAAAATTTCTTATATAATTTTGATTATTATATATCATAGGGAATCTTAGATAAAAATATTGTTTATAATGATTTATATTTAGAATTAAATGGTTCTATAGGATTATATCCTAAACTTGCGAGATATAATAGCGAAAGAAATGAATTAATTGATGAATCTGCTGAATTAGCTAATTCAATAACTAATTTAACTTCAGAAGTACAAGCCGCGCAATTAACCTATAACGCTGCTGCTGAAGAACTTAGTAAACTTAACGACCCAGTAAGCGGTAAGTTAGTTAAATATACTGGATATGTTTATAATGATTATATAAATTAGGTTGAAAGAGCTGGTGGAAGTGGTACAAATTATAAAATACCAGCATATATAAATGAAATATATTATGTTAAAGATGGTACTGGTTTAACCTCAATTAATACATATGGTAATTCTAATTCTAGTGTTAATGAATATTATAAAGAAATTTAGTTTCATAGAGTTGAAGGTGCTACTGAAATAAGTCAACTTCAATCAGATTTATCTACTTGGAGCGCTTTAAAATATTATTGGTTAGATGGCGCGTTTTATCGTAGATGTAAAAAAGATGAAATCTATGATTCAAATAAAGAATATTATAATCTTGGTGAAGCTGAAAAACGTCCATTTTATATAAAAGCTGGCGATAATAAATTTACCTGGCTTAATGATACATATAGTGAACTTTCTGGTTCAAAAACTTATTATTGGCGATATGATAATACATCTATTTCTGGTTTAAATGAAATTTATTTTTAGTTAAAAGATAATAATATAAATAATATTTCATTTACTTATACTGGCGCGCCAAAAGTATATGTTTATGGAGCATATATGCGCATTGCTTAGGCGGCCGATGATGATACTGTAAATGATACTACTACTATAAATAATATATCTCAAATAGATACATTAACCAAAGATAAAGAAATTGCTAATGAAAATTATAATAAATTTAATTAGGAATTAATTGAAGAATTAGAAAAATATAATCAAATAAAAGACCGTTTAGATGATATAGCGAAAGCTACTGAAGAAATTGAAAAAGAATTTAATTTTAAATATGCGCGTTATATTCAAGAAGGTAGCTGGAATGATGATAATTACATGGATGATGACTTATATTATCTTGACGCTGTAAATGTATTATATCAATCAGCTTATCCTAAAACATCATATACTATTAGTGTATTAGAATTAAGTGCTCTTGAAGGTTACGAAGCTTATAAATTTCAAATTGCTCATAAAACCTTCATGGAAGATACAGAATTTTTTGGATGGAGCGATTATGCATCACGTATTCCCGCGCGCGAGTCAATAATTGTAACAGAAATATCTATTGCGTTAGACGAGCCGGATAAAAATACTATAAAGGTTTAGAATTATAAATCTCATTTTGAAGATTTATTTCAACGTATTACTGCGGCAACACAAAATCTTGAATATCATAGTGGAGATTATGCGCGCGCGAGTGATGCGGTTCAATCTAATGGAACTATCGCGCAATCTGTATTATAGAAATCATTAGCTACTGCGGCATATATAATATCTAATTCTAATAATCAATCTGTTGTAATTGATGATACAGGTTTACAAGCCACAAAAACGAACGACCCAGCTGAAGTAGTTAGATTATCTAGCGGCGGTATGCTTATCTCTACTGATGGTGGAAAAACTTGGGGAGTAGCTATTAGTGGTTACGGTATTAATACCGATTATTTAACCGCTGGTGTTATAGATGCTGATAAGATTAACATAATGAATGGCGCATATCCAACCTTCAAATGGGATACAAATGGATTGCGCGCTTTATCATTTACTCAGAAAAACGGCGCGATTGGTAGTTATAATGCCGCGCAGTATGTTACTTATGACCGATTTGGTATTTATGGTATAAATGGTATATTAAATTTTGAGCCATAGAATGTTACAGATGTTGAGAAGAATAGTACTTTTGCTCTTACTTGGAATGGATTGTATATTCGTTCTAATTATAGAGATGGATATGTAAGTATTAGTCCAAATGATGATATTACACTTTATGGTTATAATATTGATAAATTTTAGTTATATAATAAAGCTAATCCAGAATTTGATCAATCTTATTTTGAGGCTAATAAAAATAACTTCTATATTAATAGAAATGGAATTTATGAAGAGTGTACTACTGAATCTTATTATGATATTTTAAATGAAGATTTATATGTTAAAAATGATAATGGAGATTCTAATAAAACACCAGTTAAACGAGCAAAATTTGGTATGCTTGGAGTAACAGATGCTGACGAAGAATTGTATGGTTTGGCGCTATATGATTCTAATGGTAATACTACTGTTACTACATAGTCTGATGGTACTTTATGGCTTCAGGATTCTATGCGAATTGGTACTGAAAATCAGACTAATACTATTTATATTGGTGTAGGTGAAACTGATACTACTCCAGGACAAAATCGTTATAAAGTTATAAATGTTAACGACACAAATAATAATGAAAAATTTGTGGTATATTCAGACGGTACTTTAAAAGCATCTGGCGCGGATATTACTGGTACTATTCATGCTACTAGTGGCGAATTTACTGGTACTATTTATGCAACGGGTGGTACTATTGGTGGATTATCTGTTAATACTTTACCCGATACAGTAGGTGTTCGTATTACACCAGGTTCTGGTTAGTTTAAAGTAAATAGTAATGTTGCAACTCCAGCCTCTCTTACTTTTAATTATAAAACTAGTCTTACAGTTACTAGCACGCAATGGTAGTATGGTTCTACTCCTAATAATATGATAAATGTCCCAACCAGTTGGATTAATTAGGATAATTCTGTTACTTTGAATTATAATAATATTAAAAATACATTTGCTTCTGGTGTAATGTATCTTAAAATTATGATTAATAATAATTATAGTGATATAATTGCAATAGAGTATGTAATAGATGGCGAAAGCGGTACTACAATAACAAATGTATTTTATGGTGTAAGTAATGATGGTGGAACTTAGCCTGTAGATTGGTCAACATTAATTCCTTAGGTTCAATCAGGTCAATGGTTATGGACTAAAACAATTTATAGTGATGGTAACGAAATTTTTACAAAATCATATAGTGGAACAAATGGTATTAATGGGCAGGATGGACAAGATGGTCAAGATGCAATAATTTATACTTGTTCTATTGATAGCTCCGCAGGCACGGTAATAAATACTGCAAATATCTCTATTGGTTCAACTACCACTATTACTGGGCATGTATATAAAATTGTGGGCAGTAATGCTCCAGAAGAAGTAACTTAGAATATAACTTATACTTGGTATAAGAAAAATTAGGTTTCTCCAATTGCAAATACAAAAAGTTTTCAATTTAATTTGGATGGTAATTGGGAGGAAGTACAAATTTATTTTGAGGCCGTAATTAATGGCGCAAGTTAACTTGCGCCATTATGGAGGTAATTATGAGTTTAAAGAGCGATGTTTTAAAAATAGTTAAAGTGTAGAATGGTACTAATGGTAGTAATGGTGTTGGTATAAGTTCAACAATTATTACTTATGGTATAAGTAGTAGTGATACAATTGAACCTAGTAGTTATAATCCAGCATTTCCTTCTAATGTTCAATAGGGGCAATGGGTATGGACAAAAACTATAATTAATTATACTGATAGTACTTCTAAAACTACTTATTCAAAAACTTATATTGGTCAAGATGGTAGTTAGGGGCAACCTGGTGTTGGTATTTCTAGTACAGTTATTAAATATGGTAAAAGTAATTCTGAAAATACATAGCCAAGTAATTGGTATGATAGTACTGCTCAAATTACACCTGCGCCAGTTCAGGGCGATTGGTTATGGGTAAGAACAGTAATAAATTATACTAACGGTAATTCAAGTACATCATATTCTAAAAGTTATATAGGTACTGATGGGCAAGATGGCACGAGCGTTTCAATTCAGAGTACTTCTAAAACTGGTAAGACTACTACAATTATTATTGATAATGGTGATGGTACAACTTAGACGCTTACTATTGATGATGGCGAAGATGGGGAAAACGGAGCACCAGGCGCAAATGGTTATGTACATGTTGCTTGGGCTAATAGTGCTGATGGTAGTCAAGACTTCTCTACTTCAGTAAGTACGAATAAAAAATATATAGGTGTCTATACCGATAATACTGAACAAGATAGTTAGTATTATTAGGATTATTCTTGGTCACTTATTAAGGGCGCAGATGGCGCGAACGGCGCCGATGGCAAAGGGATTGTTAGTATAGTTGAATATTATGCACGAAATAATAATAAAGATAGTGCGCCTAATACTGGATGGGGTACAAATATATTAACTCCAACAGCTGATTAGCAATATGTTTGGAATTATGAAACTATAAATTATTCTGTCGGTAATCCAACTAATACAGAAAAACATATTGTAGCTATGTATGGCGCAGTCGGCGCAGATGGTCGTGGTATTTAGAGTATAGTAGATAAATATGCAACTTCTAATGATACAAATATTCCATTAGATTCTAGTTTTAATACTACGATACCTAGTGATTGGGGTCCAAATAAAAAGTATTTATGGAATATGGAAACTATTACCTATACAGATGGTAATTCTTCTAATAGTTCTAAAAGAATAATTAGTATATATGCAGTAGATGGTACTTCTGTTACTATAACTGGTACTTCAACATCAGGTGGCAAAACCACTATTACTTTTAGTGATGGGACATCAATATAGATTTCAGATGGTAAAGAAATTTCTACTATAACTGAATATTATGCAATATCTAATAATAGTACAACCGCTCCTAGTACTGGTTGGAGTACTACTTTACAGACGCCTACGTCAGCAAATCCATATTTATGGAATTATGAACATATTACTTATTCAAATAATACTACTACGGATACAAGCAAAAGAATTATTGGTACTTTTAGCAAAGGTATCACTTCAATAACTAATTATTACGCTAGAACATAGAATACAACAGCGCCACAAAGTAGTTCTACAGATTGGAAGGCATGTCCTCCTGAGACAATTCCAGCTTTAAATTCTACTTATAAATATTTGTGGAATTATGAACGTACTGCTTATAATGATGGTACATTTAGTGATACTACCGCGCATATTATTAGTATGTATGCACAGGATGGCGCGGTTGTTACTGTTACTAATACAACTATTACTTATTGTCAAAGTGCCGATGGAACTACAAGGCCTACTTCTGGTTGGCAATCAAATCCGCCGACAGCTATAGCTGGATACTATATGTGGACAAAAACTGTTATAACATATAGTGATAATTCTAGCTCAACTACTTATTCTGTTAGTAAAAATGGTACAAATGGTACAAATGGACAAAATGGATAGGATGGAGACCCTGGTAATAATTATATAATTTTATATTATTATAAACGTACTACTGATACGACAGTTAATAAGCCAACTGGCACTTATACTTATAATTTTATAAATAATAGTATTTCTTCTAATCCTACTGGATGGTCTAATTCAATACCTGCAGGAACGGACCCATGTTGGGTAACAGCTATTTCATTTTATGGTACAGGTAGTGCAGTTTCTGGCACTTTTTCTACACCGGTTAAATTAGTGGAAAATGGCAAAGATGGTGAAGATGCAAACCAATATCAAATTCGTTTAAATTATTAGGAACTTTTAAAATATTATGATTTTGATGCTGATGATAATCCGGTTAAACATATTGATAATCCTTTAGAAATTACTGCTTGGGATATAAAAAATAATTAGCAGTTAACTTTTACGCAGTCTAATCCTACAATAACTATAAAAATTGATAGTTATGATTTAAATGATTTATTTATTACTTCTTTTTTAAATACATTTTTTACACGTGATAATAATAAATATATTCTTAATTTACAGACGCTGTATAATAAATATTGCACCTGGGGTGATACGGCTCCGTCTGATGTATTTAATAATGATGCATACTATAGTGCATATAAGCAATATTTTGATAAGTTATTTAGTGATATCAATGGATTAAGTGTAGGCCAAATACAAATTGTATTAAATAGTAATACTTTACCAAGTTATAGAATTGAGAGAACTATTGAGTTAAAAAATGGCACTTCAGAAGCTTTAATGAAATTTACTGTTAACGCGCGCAGTATAAATGCAGCAGTTGATGGTTCTTATTTATTGTTTAATAATTAGGGATTAACAATAACTAATGGTAATTTTGTTATTCAAAATCAAATTGAAGGTGAAGATGCAGAACCATTATTATCATATGATGGTAATAAATTAACAGTAGTTGGAGATATATATGCTAATAATGGTGAATTTACTGGTACTGTTCATGCCACCAATGGTGAATTTAATGGTACTGTTATCGCTGAAAATGGTATAATTGGTGGTTTTAATATTGGTTCTAATACTATTTCAAATGGTAGTTTAACTCTCAAGGCTGATGGTGATAATTCTAGCATTTCTGTTAAAAATATAAACATAGGAACCGGCGCGAATATAATAGATTTTTTGCAAATAGGTAATTTAAAACTATTAAATCCAGATAAAAATGAAAATAATAATTATGTTATTCAGTTAAAAGTTAAAAATGAAGAAGATAATGATATAGTTAAATTTTCATTAGATAATGATGGTAATTTAGTAGCTACTAATGCTAATATATCTGGTGTTATTAATGCTTCTAGTGGTACTTTTAGTGGTGATATTACGGCTGCAACGATAAATGCTTCAACTATTAAAACACTTAATTTTATTACTAATAAAGTTCGTGCAATGGGTGGTTCATTTATATTTAAACCAACTTTTGAAATTAATAATACTTCTGAAATAAATATTTAGAATAATACTATTACTATTACATTAAATGATGTAGGGCAATTTAAAATAAATGATATAGTAAGTTTTGCTGATGATAATGTCTCTAATGGGATAATTTTTGGAAAAGTAACAAATGTATCTGAAGAAAATGCTAATATAACAGTTAATGTTCCTACAGGATTAACTAATAATTTCAATCCAAAAACTATTACTTGGTTTGGCAAAGAAGATGGAAATGTTATTATTGGTATTAATTCTGATAATTCATCTTTTGGAAATTTTTTACCAGAACGTTCTTTAGTGATAAATGATTTTGAATATAATAATAATGGTACATTAAATTCTTCTATAAAATTATTATTAGGTGATTTATCTAGCGCGAAAGATGCTAGTGGAAATAATTTATCTGGATATGGTTTATATGCAGATAACGTATATCTTCATGGTAGTTTGGTTACTGAAATGGAGAATATTTATGCTGGAATCAGTACCATTCCTACAGTTATAGATGGAAAATGGAATGAACGAATAATTTTTTGGGCTGGTGCAGATGATTTAGAACATGTACAAAATTCTCCATTTTATGTTACTGAAAATGGTAATATATATGCTTCTAAAGGTGAGTTTGCAAATGGCATTATTAGTAATTCTACTATTAAAGGTAGTACTATTGAAGCAGCAATATTAAAGGGCAGTGGTAGTTCTCCAAGTTTAAAAATATATGATACAAATAATAATAATGGTGGTATTAGTTTTTATCGTGAAAAATATGTGAATAATAATACTACTTATCCAGAATAGGAGACTCTTAGAATTTCTAATAGCGGTATAGCGCACATATATAAAAATAGTAATAATAATGATTCAATTTTTAATATAATTAGTTTTACTGAAAATAAAAGTAGCGTAATTATAGAAGCTTCTACTTTTAAAAATGGTAATACGAATTATTTAAATGGTTCAATTAATTATAATACTAAATCTATTTTAACATTTGATAATAATATTAAATTAGCATATGATAATAATCAATATCTTAATATTACAAGTGATAATATAGAATTAAAAAATAAAACAATAATAAGTAGAGGTAATGTTACATTTACTAATGTTTATTCTAATACTGATAAAAAATTAGATTATAAAATAAATGATAATGGTTATTATTGTTTATATGTATCTTGAGTTAAAAGGAGGAAAATAAATGGCAATAATTTCAATTACGGGGATGTTATAGTCAACCTCACCGATAAAATCTAATTCTAAACCGCACTATGCTTCTGCTACTTCTCCAGTTTAGAGCGTGGCCGAATCTTCAGCTATAGCTAAAGTGACGGCTGCCGCATAGTAGAGTGATGTTGCTTATCCAACAATGGAATCTGGTGGTAGTAATAATACCGATTATATGAATTTTGGTATTAGGTATAATTTTAGTACTGGTAGTCCTACAGTATCATCACAAAAAATGTAGGATGGAATGTGGGGCGCAACGGCTACTTGTAGTGCTACTAGAACAGGTGAAGGATATCATTTAAAAATGTAGTTCACTTTACCTAGTGTTACTGCTTCTAACATTCAACAAGCTATATTAAAATTTAATTATACTACAAATTGGTCCAATGGTAATTATGATATAGCTGTATGTGCGCCGGAAAGTAATGATACTTATCAATCATATTATTTCCCGCCAAGTCATTATGCTACAAAAACTACTACAAATATTACTAGTAATACTGGTAATTCAAAATAGATAAGTATTGATATAACAGATGTATTAAAATCTTGTAAAACAAATAATAAAAATTGGATTATTTTAGCAAGAAATACTAATTAGGCAACTAGTAGTACAAGAATATATGTAGATACTAATGTTACGCCAACAATTGAATATACTTTAGCTACTTCTGCATGTAATCCTCCAACCAATATAATAAATAATGGCAGTGAATATTTTGTTCCAGGTGGAAATATTAGTATTAGTTGGAGCGGTGCGTCGGCTGGTACGGGGAATTCAATTGTTGGGTATCGTATTTACTGGAAGAAAGGCGCAGAGCCTATAGTTGGTGCGTCTGATGGATATTATTAGTTTGAAAGTACCAGTGCAAGTGGTAGTGTTACTTTTAATTCAAGTAGTTCCGGAGTGAATGGAACCTTTCCTTCAGCTTCTGACCGAGGAAGCGCTTATTATTTTAAAATGACCACTAGAGGAAGTGAATTAGTTAATAATGCTTATTATTCATCTATAAGTGTAAACTACGTTGCTATAAAAATAAATTCTTTACCATAGGAACCTAGTATAAGTGTCGACAAAACACGTATTAAATCTACTGGTAGTACAACAGTAAATTTTATTGTCGCGCCGGGTAATGATAATGATACTGAATAGACTAAAATGGTACGGTATTCAACGAGTGTCGTTACACCAACGATTGAAAATACTATTTTAGTAGATAATGATGAACACGCTTTATCTCCTGGATTAAGTGCGGCAACAACTTATTATTTTTGGACATATGATGGTTATGAATTTAGTAATAATTATACATCATAGAATATTCGATTAAATATTCCACCTACAATTGGGTCAGTAACTATGGGAGCTGTTTAGACTTTTTTACCCAGTACTAGAAATGGTTATGTTAAGAATATTAACGGTTCAGCTAATAATATTACAAAAGATAATGAAGCAACTTTAAGTTACTAGTGGAAATTATAGGTAGGAAGTAGTGCAAGTGCAACAACTTATAGCACTACTACTAATATTTCTACAGCGACTTCATTAACGAATATAGATGTTACTTCTTATGGAGCAACTTTTAATACGGCATATCGTTTAGCTTTAACAGTAACTGATGACCTTGGAGATTATGCGACTGGTTATAGTAGTACTATTTATGCAATACCCGCGGCACCCACAATAACTTTTTATAATTAGTATTCAAATAGTAATTTAAGCACTACAAATAGTTCTCATTTTGGTACAAATGTAAGATTTAAATATAGTACAGAAAATACTGGTATAGATAATATAGAATTATGGTATAAATTAAGTAATGATACAAATTATATTAAGCTAAAAGATTTAAATAGAAATGAGAGTAATTTATATAGTAATACTACTTTAAACGAATTAGCTCATGGTTCTACTTATAATTTTAAAATTAGATTTAAATGTAATAATGCCTCTTTTGATTCAGATATTATAACTAGAACACGTTCTAGTGATATTACGCCATCTAACGTAAATATTTTACCTGCATCTGGGACTTATGTAAAACCATATACTCATACTAATTTTAATTTAAGTTTTAGTAATTAGCCAACTTCTTTTAGTAATACTTATGATGTAAACACATCTTTTGCTAATATATATACTATTAAATTTTAGAATAATGCTTAGAATTTAATTATGAGTTCTAGTGGAAGTGATAGTAGTGGAACCGTAACTGGTACGATTTCTTTAAATGATAAAACAACTGCAAATTGGAGTACTTTAGTAGGTTCTTCGACAGCTCCAAATGGATTATATAGTATGGTATTAACTATAACAGCCACTAATAATTTTGGTGAACCCTTTTCTTCTACAGTTCCAATTAATTTAGATTTTATAGAATCTATTGTTTCTGGATAGGGTACTACAACATTAAAAATAAAAACCGATACGTCAACATATACAGCTATTCCAACTGCTACTTATACTTCATCAAATCGTTATCCTCTATTTGAAACTTAGGAAATATAGATATTGACTAATGGAATATAGTGTTATGCAAACTAGAACGCAACATTATATTTAATGTAGGGACAAAATATTTTAGGTTCAACAACTATATCAAATTCTAGCTGGACTGCGCCAACAGGAAATTCTCATATATATACCTTAAGCTCAGAAATTAGCTTAATATATGTAATACCTAAAATTACTACTGGTTCAAATATTGATTATACTATAAAAATTGTTTTAGAAAATGGAAAGGAAAGTTTATTTACTAATGGACTTAATATATGTAAATATTGCAAATTTAATACATCAGAAATTAATTTTAGTATAACCAATGTAAGTAATGGAGGAGTTATTAGTTGGAGTTGTACTAATTTTGGAAGTAATAATATAACTTCTAAAACTGCGCAATTTTATACTTCATCTACATTAACTAATAATTTTAACGAATATACTGCTTTAGGTAATAGTTTTACTATTACTACCACTTCAGGAACTTAGACCAGGACCTTAAGTTCAAATGATATAATATATTATGGTGTAAAATTAACTATAAATTTAGATTTTAAAGCTATAGGAAGTGCAAATCCTATTGGTACTAAATAGTATATTATAAATTTAACTAATTTATATACTTATTATAATGCTGTACCAAATTTAGGATACGGAAAAAATTTCTTTTTCTTAAATGCAAATACACCTGGTAATAATAACGATGGCGTACTTTATATTCATGAAATTGGTAATCGTAATAAAATTTATTTTGGAAATGGCGATATTGCAGAATTTGAAATAACTGGTAATGGTTTACTTATAGATGGTGGCTCTTGGTAATAAAATTTGCTTTTTTAATAAAATTTTGATATAATTATATTAGAAAGTAAACTTAAGGAGATTATATATATGAAAATGTCAATTTTACTTCAGTTAAATCAGTTAAAGCCAAAGATTACTAATCATACAATGCCAATTAAAACAACTTATAAATTTACTCGGTTGTTTAAGGAAATTGATGAAAATGTTGAATTTTTTAATAAGACTCTTTCAGATTTATTAAATAATTATGGTCAGAAAGATGAAAATGGCGAATATATTTTAACAGAAGATGGTAATGGTGTTAAAATTAAAGAAGATAAATATGATGAATGTTTAGAAAAAATTAATGAATTAAATGCATTAGAAGCAAATTTAATTTATCAGCCAATTTTTAAAATTGAAGAATTGGAAAATTTAGAATTATCAATGAATGAATTAGAATTATTAATGCCTTTCATTGAAGAAAATTAATTTATACGGCGCGCGAGGATAAAAAATTCTCGCGCGCCTTGGAGATTTACTATGGCAAATAGAATTACATTACGGCATGGTTCAACAGCGCCTAGCGCAAGTAACTTATTGCCATATGAATTAGGATGGAATGAAAACAATCTAGGCTTATATATTGGATAGCCTAGTGGTGAACCATTATTAATAAGTAGCGGTGGTGGCAACGTTACTGGCGTGAAAGGTAGCGCTGAATAGAATTATCGTCATGGTAATGTTGAAATAACTGCTGCAAATATTGGATTAGGAAATGTTGAAAATACGAAGTTATCTACATGGGCCGGTAGTACAAAAATTACCACATTAGGTACTATTACGACTGGTATAATTCCATGGGCCCGAATAAGTGATGTGCCCGCGGGCGCGACTAAAGAGGGTACAGTAACTAGTATCACCTTAAAAGCGGGCACGGGCATTAGTCTTGATACAGATAATACCGCAATTACAACTAGTGGAACACGTACCATTACTAACAGCGGTGTACGTAGTACTACTATCAATGGAAATTATTTAAGAGTTAATACCAATGGCACAAACGCCGACTTAACTATTCCATATGCAACTAGCGCGGGTTCAGTTGCTTGGGGTAATGTATCTGGAAAACCTTCTACTTTTGCACCATCTGCACATACTCACTATGAGTTAACAACAATTGGAGATTAGCGTAGTACTGCTACTACACCAAATACTTATAGTAATAAATTTATTTTTTAGGGGTTAAAATCAAAAGCTACTATTGGCAGTCCTTCAGATGACACATATTCTTATGTCGTTGGTTTACGCGGATGGAGTGATAGCTCTGGTGGTGATTCACATGAGTTAGCATTTAATAATACTGGGCTTTATTGGCGACATGGGGCAACAACCTCTTGGGGCAGTTGGAATCGTGTATATACAACTGGAAATAAGCCCACTGCTTCAGATGTGGGTCTCGGCAATGTAGAAAATAAGTCCTCAGCTACTATTCGTGGAGAACTTACATCATCTAATGTAACAACAGCTCTTGGTTTTACACCATATAATGCAACTAATCCAAATGGATATACTACTAACACAGGTACAGTGACTAGTATTACACTTAAAGCTGGTACTGGTATTAGTTTAGACACTGATAATACAGCAATTACTACAAGTGGCACAAGAACTATTACAAATAGTGGTGTACGTGCTACGACTATTAATGGTAATTATTTGCGTGTCAATACAAATGGAACAAATGCGGATTTGACAATTCCTTATGCTACGAGTGCTGGTTCGGCAACAACAGCTTCTAAATTAGGTTCGTCTAATGTGGGAGCCGCAGATAGACCCATTTATTTATCTAGCGGTACTGCCACATAGACAACTTATCGTATGGCTGGAACTAATGCCGCAGCAACTACAGCACTTTCTGTTGACACTGATTTGGATACTGGTATTTGGTATGTTAGCGGTACTAGTGGTATTTATAATCAATTTGATGGTGTAATTTATGCTAATAAATATAATAATTCTTGGATTAGTGAAATTTATCAAGATTATAGAACAGGACAATTAGCCATTAGAGGGAAAAATAATGGTACATGGCAATCCTGGAGAAAAGTTTTAGATTCAAGTAATTGGTCAAGTTTTATTACTCTTCCTATTGTTCCAAGCAATATCGTAAATACAATTACTACAACAGCTGGAACGCATACAGCCATTTCAAACCAAAAAGGAAATGTAAGTTTTAATATACCCACAAAAACAAGTCATTTAACAAATGATAGTGGATATTTAACAAGCCATCAAACTTTATATGAAGAAAATATTCAATGGGGGCCAACCACTGTTAGTAAAGTTGGTAGTGTTTCTCCAATAGGAATGTCTTTATCTAATGAACATAGTGCTAATAGATTAGCATTTATTAACGGCGATGCATTAACATTTGAGTATTCTTCAGATGGTGGAGCTACATATACAAATTATAATTATATAAATACTAATAAAACGGCTTTTTGTACTACTTCATATGCTATACCAATAGGACGCGTAAGTGGTAATTATACAACCTCCAGTAGAACTAGAATGACTTTAACCGCCTAGAATGGAACTACTGGATATGTATATACCAATCCTAAGAAATTATTAATTAATATTAATTCTTCTGGCGGTATGCAAGTATTAATAGAATATCGAACTGGCACTAATTATCAAAATAATGGAAATTGGGTAACTTTTGGGACATATAATTTATCTGGTTGGTCAGGTTGGAATGATATTCCATTAATTTTAGGCACTTTAGGAGGAGGAACTACTTAGACTAATAATAATTGGCAATTACGTTTAACTTTTATTATGACAAGTGTTAATAGTAGCTATCCAACTTCTGCTCATGTCCTTTCAATCCGATTATTTGGAGACAATGGGTGGTCAACTCCGTCTACTATGGCTACAACTGGTCATTTATATTCTTATGATAGTTTACAAAACGCTATTTTCCCAGCTCAAATAACTGCAACAGCATTTAATGGTAATGCTACATCTGCTACTAAGGCCACTTAGGATGGTAATGGTGCAGTTATTTCTTCAACTTATTTAAAACTTTCTGGTGGTACCTTAACTGGAGTATTAACTGCAAAGGCTTCATTATATGAAGATTCATATAGTGGCGCCCTCAATATGAATAATAGTAATATATATGGAGTAAATTCTATATACACTGCAGATGCTAGTGATAATGCAGCGGAAGGTATTCATTTTTATAGAGATACTACTCACGTAGATACTTTATGGATAAATGGTGGAGATTTATTGTTTGTGCCAAATAGAGAATTAGGTACAAGCACAACTAAAGCGAATAGCCAGAAAGTTGGAAGATTTACAGCTAATCCAACTACTGGATAGGTAGTAGTTACAGATGGTACTACAGGTGGAATTAAGACTACCGGATATACAATTGCTAAATCTGTTCCATCAGATGCAGTATTTACTGATACATGGACTGCACTCTCTACCTCCGCCGCCGGCTATGTCGCTAAGGCACCAAATGATACTACAAAATTTTTACGTGGTGACGCTAGTTGGGCAACTCTTCCAGCTGCCTCTACCAATGCGGCGGGCATTATAAAAATTGGTACTACTGCTGGTGATGCGGCTGCGGGCAATCATACACATACACTTACATTAGTTTCTACAACTGATAAAGATTCTATTGCTCTTTCACATGGTTCAAATTATAAGCTTACGGCTGGTGGTAGTAATATAATTTTTAAAATGCCAGAAGCTGGGAGTATATCTTTCCCATCAAAGACTTCTTTTGAAGATAATGATGCGCTTTTAGTTTGCACTTTACCAGGCACTACTAATGAATAGTATAATTATGTTTAGGGTACTCTTGCTAATCCATTATATTTTAGACCAAGCACTGCTGGTACCGAAAATAAATTACTTTCACAAAAAGGTACTTGGGAAACAATTGGAGCTTGGGCAAAATCTACTAATAAGCCAACCTATACTTCTTCTGAGATTACAAAGGCTGTAATAGGTAATGGTAGAGTATTTTATGGTACTTGTAATTCAACTGCTTCTACAGCAGAAAAAGCAGTTACTTGTTCTAGTTTTGTTAGTGATGATTTAGTAGCTGGAACAATGATTATAGTTAAATTTAGTATTACCAATACAGCTAGTATTAGTTCATTAACTTTAAATGTTAATAGTACAACAGCTAAATCTATTCGATATATATATAATGGTAGTTATAGTACTATTCCAGGCGCGGGATATTTAAAAGAGAATTAGATTTATAAATTTATTTATGATGGTACTTATTGGATAGTAGAAATGAGTTATGATACTAATACCAATACTTTATTACGAACTTATGCAAGTTCAACTAATATAGAAGTTCCATTAATAGCGCAAAGTTCTGCTAATAGTACTACTGCAGCATGGACTAGTTATGCAAATACTTCTAAAGATTGGTATGGTGTTATACCAAATGCGGATAGTTTACGAGCAAAAATTAATTTATCTACTGGTCATATTACGATTCCCGGTGGTATTACTAGTGTAACACCAGCTACTGGAAATAATAGTGCTTTAGTGGCAACAACCGCTTTTGTTAATACAGCCATTAATAATGCAGTCGGCGCGGCAATAGGAGGTAGTTATTAATGCCTAATTCACATTCAACTTTAACTTCATTATTTTCAGACATAGCAGATGCAATTCGCGCGAAAACTGGTGATTCAGGAACTATAGTAGCAGATAATTTTCCAACTGCTATTGCTGCAATTCCAACTGGTGGCAGTTCTAATGTAAAAAAAATAACTGGAACTACATATTATGATAGTGAGGATGATACAATATCCTTTACAGTTAATACTGGTATAGATTCTGCACCAATATATGCTATTATTAAGTTAGAATTTGATACGCCAAGTAATTATTATTTTCTTTAGGTGGGTACAAATCTTATACGTTGGAGTGGTGGGCCTAATTAGGCCGGACCCGCTGCTACTATTAATAGTCGTATTGTTAATTATTTATATAATTTTGATTATTCTATGTATTATTTTCAAGACCCTAGTGGGACAGTAAATTATGAAGCCTATTATTTATATTAATGAGTTAGTAGGTTCTCGTCTTTTTGGGATTAATACCGATCAATCCGATTATGATTATTTTAAAATTTCTAATTTATCTCAAAAGCAAATAAATAAAAATGATAAAGTACATGAAACTATATGGGATATAGAAAATGGTTTAAATTTACTATTATCCACATATAATTACTTTCATTTTGAATTAGAGACTGGATTTGGAAAAAAAGAAATTAGTAATTTATTTGTTGAATATGTAGAAAATAATAAAGAAAAATTTAAATATAATAATATTGGTAATTCATTTAAATCTTTTATAAATTATGAAAATTTTTTTAAGAAAAATATTTATGGTAAAGATTTATATAATTTATATCCTAAATTAAATATGTATTTTATTCTTTACAAATATATTTTTATAAATTACCCAAAAACTTTAGTTTTAGAAGAATATATACATCCTCAAGAAGAAATTCGTCAATTTTTAATAGCAGTACGTAAACATGAAATTCCTTATTAGGAAGTGCTAAATTTTGAACTTCCTTTACGGCGCGAGATGGATAAAGTTAAATCATTTTATGCTGACCGTTTCAATGAAGAATATGCGGCGCGCGAAAAAGAAAAAATGAAATTAATTATTCAAAATTTAGAAAAAGAAAATTTCTAATTTTTTGTAATGGCTCTTCTTTGTTATTACTTATAAGTGTAAGACAAAGTGGAGGACAATTAAATATGGCTGGCAATTATACCTATGGTACAACTCCTGTATCATATTAGCCAAATGCATTCTTCTTGCAACCGCATGGTAGTGTGTATTTGATTGGTAGCTCATTGGAAGTAGCTAATGTTCCAATGAATAATGGTATTTCAATTGCATT
>AUXO014272871.1_pt1 | contig 28474 bp, 23 predicted proteins | sample 768731 | NCBI WGS metagenome assembly AUXO01 (sample SAMN02715735, study PRJNA202380) | gut metagenome | biome: sheep rumen | host: Ovis aries | place: New Zealand: Palmerston North
TTTTCCACCGCCAAAGCCGAAAAAGTGCGCACCTGCCAGCGACATTTGCCAATGCCTTCCACAAAATCCTTGCCGCGCACAAGCAGCTCCATGATGTCAAGCCGTACAAGCAGCGGCGCAGCAGGATGTGCCTGACTGATGCGCCAGCGGAACGGCACCTCATAGCTGCCCTTGCCGTGCCCGGAAGAATATGCACTTTCTCCAACCTCACCAGCTTGGAAATAACCCGGCAAAAAGCTGCGCTTCCTGCCATCTGCCATTAGGAAGTGACGCCCTTCGCGGATCGCCAAAACTTCCTGCACCACTCCCTGCTCCTCGTCCCACCAGGAGAAGGCTCCATCCCATTTCAAACTGCCGCCCACGTCCACATCCTGCCAGACTATTCCTGTTGTTAAAGATTCAATATCCTTTTTTTGAAAATTCTCCTCCCAGCTCTCCTGCCATCCATGATTTTGGCAGTCATAAATAAACGCTATCGTCTTCATGGTACTGCCTCCTCCAATACATTTTTAAACTATAGGCATTATCACGTATTTACTCTTACTGGACAGTATAAAGTTCTAAACTATCGTAGCACACGCTAACTATAATCATCATTTATAGAAGCACCATCTAAATATCTCAAAGTATTCACCTTCCTTCTGTAAAATGATGTCCGAAAGGGCATGCCTGGCTCAATCTCATTTGCACTCCGCACACACATATCAACAGCCAGGCGAAGGTGAACGAAATGCTGAATACAATCAATTCTAAGATAATGGCCTTCCGACCGTGCTTCAGCAGAGAAGCTGCATTCGGCTGGTTTGCCATTGTGGTCTTCAGCTTCATGGTGCGCGATGACGGCCTGGGAGTTTCGTCAATCATCAGGGACCTGATGTTGCCAGCGTCACACTACTTGTCATTGATTCACTTTTTCCATGCAGACTCATGGTCGTTAGACTGCATCCGCAGGAGGTGGTGCGAACTTGTTGCGGGCAACGAAAATCTCATGAAGTGCAATGGCAGAGCCGTACTTATCGGCGACGGTGTCAAGCAACCCAAGGAAGGGCTGCGCATGCCCGGAGTTGTCAGATTGGTCCAGGAATCAGGAACAGTTTCTAAGCTGGAGTATATCTTCGGCCACATGTTCGGCGCTGTCGGCGTCGTCCTGCAGGGCGAGGGATTCAAGAAGTTCTGCCTGCCGCTATACATCACAATCCAGCAAGGCCTCTGGTTTATGCACCTTTGGAACGGCATGGACAAGGAGCCTCCTGGAAGCCATGTGGAACAAGTCATTGACTGTGCCGGCAAAGCATCCGCCGTTATTGGAAAGTGCTACCTTGTGCTTGACAGATATTTCCTGACGGTAAAGGCTCTCCTGCGTCGGGAACTGTATAAAACTCAGAACGGCCACCTTTTGCTGGAGTTCGTTACCAGAGCTAAGTCAAATTGCCGGGCATATGAGCAACCAGATACTGAAGCAGGCAAGCGTGGCCGCAAGCCCAAGAAGGGCGCTGCGGTACGCCTTAGCGACTTGTTCAAGACAGAACGGTTCCAGCACGCTACAGTCTTGATGTACGGACGCATGGAAGACGTTGAGTACTGCCATCGAGTCCTGCTGTGGGGCAAAGGGCTGTATATGCCGCTCCTGTTCGTATTGGTAAAATGGAATGGCCAGATGGCCATCTATGTTAGCACAGACCTGGAACTCGACCCCATAAAGGTCATTGAGCTTTATGCTGTCAGATTTTCCATCGAAGAAACTTTTCGTGAGCTAAAGCAGCGCCTGTTCGGCTTTGCTTACCATTTCTGGTGCAAGAGCCTGCCGAAGCTGAATCGTTTCGCTAAAGCTGGCGATATCAGCAACATGCACGAGGTCAACTCTTATTGAGGACGATGAAGCCAGGGAAAAGGCTCAGGCAGCGATAAGGCACGCAGTCAAAGCTATTGAGGGCTACGTGCTTTTTGCTTCCATAGCTATGGGGATACTGCAGATGCTTGCCTTGGATAGAACCATAGCTCAGGAAGCCGTCAAGGTCAGATACCTCCGCACGCCTTCAAAAGAGACGCCATCAGAAGCTACCATCATGTATTGCCTTGCCCGTAGATTAACATGCCTTTTGGCCATTGGCCGCGATTTGCCCATAGTTGCCGAAATTAAACGGAAGCGCATGAGCGAATATGATGAAGCGAATGCGGCCTGACTGGCTAAATCTGTGGTATTGAGTACTGAATCTGATAGGATTACTGCGCTCAAAATTAAGGATTAGGACAGAGTGAGAACTTTATACTGTCCAGTAATCAATGCCTCGTTTTTCCAACTTATCCAGCAAATCCTGAGCATGGAAGTCATCACCTATATAGCCAGCCAGACAAGTCTCACATCCAAGCAAAGCAAGATTGTGCGCAACGTTCGCTGCCCCACCCAATGTTCTTTTTTCACTGATTACATGGTTAATAGGGACCGGAGCTTCTGGAGAAATGCGGTTAACCTCGCCATAATAATATTTATCCAACATAACATCCCCAACAACCATAATTTTACAATTTCTTGCCTTATCCTTGACCATTTTCTGCATAATATTTGATTTATTATTTATAACAGTAATCCATGCCCCTCTTTACTGCTATGTATTGTCATGCACTCATGCACAAATCATACAAATGATTCTTTGCTACGGCTTGGCAGTTTGATACTTCTCTATGCTCACAATCACATAATCAAATTCCAGCCTGGATAACTTATTAGACGGAAACAGTGGCACATCTAATCTAATTCTCATGAAAGATATCCTTCGTATAGACTTTCTCACGCCAAGGCTCAAGATCGGCGCTGTAGCGGTTGGCGACAATGACCGCACTCTCTTCTGCAAACTGCTTCAAATCATTCACCACTTTGCTGCCGAAGAACGTCGAGCCATCCTCCAGTCCCGGCTCATAGACCAGGCAGGTTGCCCCCTTCGCCTTCACCCGCTTCATGATGCCCTGTATCGAGGACTGACGGAAATTATCGGAATTGGTTTTCATGGTCAGACGGTAAATGCCTATGATCACGGGCTTCTCACTGCCCGGCGCATAGCTATTGCTGCCCGTGTAGTCATAGCAGCCTGCCTTGCGCAACACCATGTCCGCGATATAGTCCTTGCGCGTGCGGTTCGACTCCACCACTGCGCGGATAAGATCTTCTGGCACATAGCGGTAATTGGCCAGAAGCTGCTTGGAATCTTTTGGAAGGCAGTATCCACCATAGCCAAAGGACGGGTTATTGTACCCCTCTCCGATGCGCGGGTCAAGGCACACGCCCTCGATGATGACCCGTGTCGACAGCCCCTTGGTCTCCGCATAGGTATCAAGCTCATTGAAATACGCCACTCGCAGAGCCAGATAGGTATTGGAAAAGAGCTTCACAGCCTCCGCCTCAGTGGAGCCCATGAAGAGCACAGGCACCTCCTCCATGCCATCCGCTCCGCCCAGAGCCCCCTCCTGCATCAGACGGGCAAAGACCTGCGCCGCGTCTGCGGTTTCCTCATCCTCCACCTCGCGCCCCACGATGATGCGCGACGGATAAAGGCAATCATAAAGCGCCCGGGATTCCCGCAAGAACTCCGGACTGAACAGCAGCTTCGCGCCAGGATAGCGCCTCCGTGCCTCCGCCGTAAATCCCACCGGCACCGTAGACTTCACCACCAGTGCCGCATCATGATTCACTTTCTGCGCCAGCTCAATCACCGCCTCCACCGCCGACACATCGAAGGCATTGGTATGCGCATCATAGTTCGTCGGCACCGCGATGACGATGATGTCTGCCCCGCGGTACGCCTCCGCCGCCTTAGTAGTAGCCGTCAGACGCAGCTCCTTTGCAGCAAAATACTCCTCTATATCCTTATCCCGGATAGGAGAGCGCCGCTGGTTCACCAGCCTCACCCGCTCCTCCAGCACATCCACCGCCACGACCTCATGCCGCTGCGAAAGCAACACCGCCACCGACAGGCCCACATAGCCGATACCGGCTACGGCGATATGCAAATCTTGAAATGCTTTCATAGAATAAACACTCCTCCAGAAATACCCAAGTGAAAGAAGAAAATACTTTTCTGTACTGGGATTCGATGATTCGATGCCTGTCATCCCCCAAGGGCATTGCCGTATATGATGGAAATTTACAGAACATTGTGCTATAATATTATCCTTGATTATTACACTGCAATAAGAGGCCACGTTTACCATCATCAAACACTACTACATCCGCGCCATTATCATGTGAATGAAGTGTCTTTTTGGCACATCTACCCTCCATGCTATCATATAAAGCTTGAATTACTTCCTCAAACACATCACCGTTAAAGCCATCCACATCCTCGATTGTCATATACTCACTTTTCGTAGATTCTTATTATCTCCGTTCCAAACACTCTTATTAAATACCTGCTGTCCGGGGGGGCCGCAATCTCGACAATATAATAGCACTGATTTACCTGAAGTGTTCTGATCTGGCAATTCCTCTGAACAACCGCATCCAGCCTTCAGCAGAGTTTCTGGCAAGGCAAAGAGACATTGCTAATGCCAGGCGTAGAGCCAGTGAAGAAGCAAATAGGTTACAAAATACGGCAGCGTGAGCAATCATGCGGAGTGAGCATATATATTATCGACCCAAGCTACACATGCGCCGATATTTTTCACGAAAACTGATTCTATAATTCTATATTATCCATAACCGAAGGTCATTACTATAGACTTCATACATATACTTGTGTTATCAAATCATAAGCGAAACCATTTGTCCAACTTTTTCATATAATTTTCTTTTTCATATTTTATGCTAATATAGAGTTCCCATTTTCCTTGTGGTAACATAAATACAGGAATTCTAACAGCATTAAATTCAGCTGCTGAATTTAATTTTCTTTGAGATGGATATTTCCATGGTGTATAGTCTGAATCTAAGCCAATGCAAAAGCACTTGCCAAGTTCATGATTTACAAAAAGTAACATCGTATGTGAGATACTCGGATTCACTTCAGCAATAAAAGCATGACCACGAATTTTCAAATACGATGTACTGATTTTGATAAATTCTAAATATAATTCCATTTCTGCTGAATCATTCCATTTTTGAGGAAAAGCTACTTCATAAGGAATCGTTACATGTGCGGGACTATAAACATCACTTCTATTATTAATTATCTCTGTTAAATCTATGAAGTTCCAATGCTCAGAAAGCAACTGAATCTGATATACCTGCTTATTGGCAGGATTAAAAATATGATCAAAAATATGCTGAAACTCTTGCCTAGATGACATACGAGCAAATACGCTTGCTTTTTCTCGTTTTAATCCATCTACACCAATTGGCATATCTATGCTAGTAGATGCAAGCACAGTCCTCCCATCTGAATATGTGCTACAACTACTTCGCTTCCAAGAAAAAAAGCTATCTCCTAGTTTCTCACCAAATCTCCACAATATGTCTGCTTTTTTTTCTCTAATATCGATACGATAAGCAATGCCTTGACTATAATTTTCTGAAGAGTCTCGTCCCGCACCATTATCAAACAAAGAAATCACTACATACTCTTCGGCCTCCTCAATAACCTGAATATTATGTTGTCCATAAAACCATGAAAAATCCTTATCATTAGCAGAAATAATATATTCTGCTGGAAAATCCATATAAGTTTGTTGAGTAACAGAAAATATCCACTTAAGTTTAAATGATTTGATATCTAAACAAAGCACGGCATGTTGCGCACGACAAGAAATATATATTCTTGGAAATTTTTTGCTGGCACAAATATAGTTAAGATGGTAAAAATCATTTTTTATCAATGATTTTTCGACTAACCTTGTAACACGAGGGCGTGGAATAACTTCCCTAAGATTTAATGTACGAACTACTTCTCCTGTTTCTCTTTTCAACTCAACTAATGTATCTTCTATTTCCCCTATGCCTAAACCATTTGAACAAACAATCAGGTTTCCATTTGGCAATTCACAACAACAATGATGCGCTCCATTTGGTACACAATAAAGATTGTATATTTTTCCTATCCAGTCAATTTCATACAACCAAGCCCAACGCCCATGATATCCTCCAGTAGCAACAATACGATGTCCATTTGATAAACGGCAAGAGAGATTTGTCAAGGTAAGTCCGATGTATCCCCATCTTATATTACCCTGAGCATCAATTACTGTATGATATCTATCAAAAAGTTCAATATCTGTCATTGGATTTTTATACATATAAAATCTACCCATTTTCTTGGGACGAAATTTTGTATGCAATATAACAGATGACTTCAAGCGTCTATCATTTTCTATTAATGCATCGAGGACAATAAGATTTTCACCACTATGTAGTCCAGAAATTCCTAGAATATGACTACATTTTGCGCCTTCTTCCTGATACTTCGTCCCTCCCATATTTACATTAACTTGTATAGGATGTTGAGTTGTAAATACTATAATGGCAGATAACGGACAATTACCATATGGATTCACTAATATATGAGGTTGAAAGAAAGTAGCTTTATTGTGTTTTATTATATCCCCAATATAACTATCCACTGCTTTCTGACGTTCCAATAAATCAGTATATTTTTTTATATTAGTCTTCATACATATTCTCTACTCACCGACAAAAGAAAGAATTGACTTTATTGCCAACTGATTTCCTGGTTTCCACTTACTTTTACGACGTAAACGTTGCAACTGTGCAGAAAAAAGTCGGACAAGTTCTTCCACTGCAGTGTCTACCGAAGCTCCAACAATCCAGCCATCACTAAGTTCTTCTGCTGCACGAATGTTAGCCTCTTGTTCCGCATTCCTAAAATCACCACGGGATGCTGAAATCACAATAGACGGTATGCCCAGATACAAAAGTTCGCTAATAGTATTCCTACCAGCTCGAGCAATCACGAGTTTTGCCTGTGAGTAAAAAATTCTCGGCTCAACATAATTACTAACAATCGTGACATTATTTAATTCTTTATCCTTTTTTAACGTTGACGCTATGTCCAAATCATTGCATAAAATTTTTACATTCTGATTTGAAAATTGGCAGGCAATCTGACCAATTCTATGAGCTATCTGACAGCTTGACATTCGAAACGAATCACTACAATGAGTAGTTCCACCGCCCAAAATACCAACAATATTGTCATATATAGCATTCTCTTCGAAAAAATTGACGCCCGTACGTATTATTGTATGTAAATAAACTTCTCTCTTATTCTTATATAAGCGAAACTCATCACTAAACAGTCCATGAACAATCAACAATCCCGCCTGGTGATATAAATTTGAAAAATATTTTTGGCTACTAGGAATATTATACGGATTATCAATATCAAACGGATTTAACAATGCAACTAATTTATTTTGCCATCCTTGCAAAGCTAGCGCTTCAACCATTAGAGGTTCACCATCGCAAATAATAACATCTGGTTGTTTTTGTTCAATATCTTGAATTATTCTTTCACCAAATCGACTAACAGGTATAATTCCTATTGAAGAAATATCCTGATACATTATTGCTTTTGAAGAAAACACATACATTCCTGAGTCTTGCACGATTTGGCATCCTTGTCCATATGTTGCCACATATACATTTGCTCCCATAGACTTAAAGTTCTGCAACAATGCAAGCCCACCGACCACGCGGCCTAGTCCGGGAAATCCACGCAGTATAGCGTAAACCTTCATTGCAATATGCCCTCCCCAAAATTCTATATCCATTCATTCATAACCTGTCTAGACTTTTCCCACGAAAACAATCCCTCTTTTCCAGCGCAATATCGGCAAAAATAATGTGGTGATGCACAAAATACGAATAAATCTTCTTTACTATTTTTCTCGTATATATCAAAATAATCTACTTTAGTTATACGAAGATGTTGATTAAATTTTTTATTAAATATGCGATACGCTTGACATGAAAAGGGGCACCCGTAAATTCTCCCCTCCATTAGAAAATTCGCATGATTAGCTGCTGGACATTTTGAGAAGCTCTCCAGAGGATGTTGTCTACCAGATAAATCAATAACTTTTTTAAAAAGCATACGTCCTGTTTCTCCAGTATGCTCAAAGAACTGAAATTCAACATTTTCCTTTTCAGCTCGCAATTCCATACCACGATGATCTAGTCCTTCAATAGGATAACGTGTAACAACAATTGCAACCTTTAGTTCTTTGCATTTTTCCCAAAACGACTTCGTTTGTTGCAACAATAGTAAGCCATTTGTTGTAAGCCTAATTCTTGTAAAAGGGAATTGTAAACGTACCTCTTCTAAGATTTCTATAAGATCCGGATGTAGAAGAGGCTCTCCCCCCATCACTGCAATTTCTGTTACATAATCATGTTCTAACAACGTGCCAAGCCGCTGTAAATCATGTCTAATTTGCGATATTGAAACAAAGTAAGGATCTGCAATGCATGCAAAATGATCGCAACCTTTACAACGAAGATTACAATGATCTAAAATATTTACTACAAGATAATCCAGACATGGTGATTTCTGAAATCTAAGCATTGATTTTCGAATAATTTGAAACGACTCCGATTCTACTTTATTTGAAGGATACAAGGAATTACCATCTTTATACACATTCATATTTCTCTCACCAATTCAAACGTTCAATACCTTCCCAGTGATTTAAATCTTTTACAATATCTTCTGATGTCAAAAATTTCCCTGTTTTTTTTCGTATTTCAAAATAATGATATGGGCAATAACAACACGGAAAATCATTTTGTTCGTCTTCAGCATTCCCCATTAAACGATACTTAGCGCTCTGATATAGACAATTTTGTAAAGCTTCCTCTAATCCAACTTTAAAAACATTTACATCATAAGCTTGCCTCCAGTTATTTGTACATCCAAGCAAGCGTCCGTCCCAGTTGATTGCTGGTCGTGTAAAAAGTTGAAGACATGATTCCATCCTATACGGAATATGCTTTTTTTCCATATACGCCTCGCGCGAGAAGCAATCTAGCCCAGTTAATTCTGTTAACTGTTTTGGATTTTCAGCATGAAATCCTGGCTCCCAGGATAATTTAAACGATATTTTCATTTGTAACTGCGACGCTAATTCTTTTGCCTTTAAAACCTCATACTGATTATGCTGCATTAAAACAAATTGCCAATTCAACTTTGGCCATTCACTATTAAATTTTTCTTTATAAAAATTTAATAGACGAATATTTTCTATTACATTATCAAAATCCCCCCCACGTCTATACATGGCGTATGTTTTTTGAGAGGCTCCATCTAAAGCAATCGTAAGGATCCGAACTCCAGTTTTTACTATTAATTCCAAGACCCTAGAATCAACCCTATTAAAATTTGCTCCTCCACCAATAGTAATATGAACATTATGCTTAGATGCAATTAGAAATATCTCTCCAAGTTCTGGATTTAAAAACGGTTCCCCATTATTGGATAACTCAACAGAAGACACATACGGCGCATTATTCAAGAATTTTTCAAAATTACTTGCTGACAACCACCCCTCCCCGATATCTGCTAAATGACTGGATTTTCTCATATAACAGCCTGTACATTGTAATTGGCAAATAGAACAAGCATCTATAGCTACACGATGTGGCTTCATAGTACGTTTCCAAATATTTTCAAATTCATTTTTTTGACTCATTATTGCCGATCCTTTTTCGATAGATTAACTAACATTTTAAGTACACTGCAATTTGCAATATTCCTTCCACAAAATCGGATTTGAAAAATCTGATTGATGCATATCACCAACTTCTAATTCAGACAACCCTTGCGTACGTAAAAAATCGAAAAATGAATCATTCCAATCAGAACACTGCAACGCGAACAACAAATTATGAATTGTCCATTCAGAATAGCTCTTCCATATCATTTCAGGAAGATGCATTTTCTTCAATTCGTCATGCAATTTCTTATGTGCAAAAAAAGCACACATAGGACGTTGTCCTCTAGTAGCACCAATGTTACCGCCCCAATTAACATGCTTATGTACATATGCGTGAGGAATATAGACCATACATTTAGAAACTACTAACAGCATATCTCCCCAAAATACATCATTACTATTTTCCAAATTTTGAAAGCTAAGACCCGTTTCTATCAACATTTTTCTATTAATCATTTTTGTTCCAGGCGCAACATTGAACAACAAAAATGTATACCTTCCAAGATCATGCCAATTAAAAGTTCTCATTAATTTTTTCTTCCACGTATCTGAAAGTACTTTTTGTTCCCAGGTTTCCCCAGTCTTCATATCGTGCATAATGCGATTACAATGACATACATCTGCATTGTATCTAACTATTTTATGATACATTGATGAAATATAATTTAATTCGTATCTATCATCAGCATCAAGAAACATTACAAAATGTCCATGTGCCAAAGCTAATCCATCATTTCGTGAGCGCGCTGCTCCCATTCGAAACCTATGAAAAAACACTTTACATTTTTCAACTGATGTTGCAAATTTCTCAGCAATGTCCCTAGAACCATCTGTAGAAGCATCATCTATAATTAAGATTTCATAACTATCAAAGTTCTGAGTACATAACGACTTCAAGCATGGTTCAAGATATGGGCCTGCATTATACATTGGAACAACAACTGACACTTCAATTTCCATGTATTATAACCTCCCCATATATACTTGGAATATCTCTTAAATACTCTCTTATTCTTAGATTTTCTACATAATTCAACCGAGCAATGCGGTCACTCCCTGCATCGTGTGCCTGAGTTTGCAGGGCTTGCCTCGTACTTCAAGGCTTTTTGCGTATAACAAATACAACGTCGTTTTATCTGAATTTTTGAACGGCCATATATTTGCTCACGTATCCTGCGGTGGCTTAACCTCCCATGTCCAACGGGGTCTTGCCTTTCGGCGTGCCCTAAATTCCTTCGTCCTGCCTGCCCGCATGTGAGTTGTCTTGTGCTCCTAAACTGAGTCGTGCTCTGCTGGTGAAAAATCTGACTAAGGCTCGGTTCTATGCAGTTGTTCTAAGATTAGCGCCTGCTTGGCACCTGACGGTGGACGTTTCACCAAGGCAGGCACAGATGCTAAGTGCAGGCTCAGGCTGCCAACGGCGTCCTGTGTATGTCCCTCAGCATCTTCTGGCCATCATAGGCACGGCCGCTCATAATGATGTCCCAGAAGACGCGTATGAGCTTGCAGCCTATGGCTACGACGGACTGTTTCTTTTTCAAGGGGTTCTGCTTGCGCATTGTGTAATACTCATGCAACTGCCGGAATTCTTCATTAGAGGCCAGCAGCGGTATTACTCCCTTGAAGATGACCTTTCTCAGTCTGGCGCGTCCGCGCCGACTGATGGTGGTCTTTCCCTTATGCTTGCCGGAACTGTTTTCCCGTAGGTTGAATCCGGCCAGCTTGATTATTTCCTTCGGTGAGTCGAAACGTCTTATGTCGCCTACTTCAGCAAAGAAACCTGCGATTGTGGTCATGCCAACGCCCTTTATCTCAAGCAGTGGCTTGGTCTCTGGTATTTGGCTGCACAAATCCTCAATCTGCTTTTCTATTTCCTCAAATTGTCTATGCTTGAGCTCATAGTCTTCCAAAAGGTAGCTCAGTTCAACTCTTGCTCCCTCAGCGCCTGCCTTCTGGCCAATGCTGTTCTTGGCGGCTGCTACCAGGGTCGTTGCCCGCTTCATGCCTACCGCGCGTAATTTTGCATCGCGCCAGATTTTGTTGACGCCCTCCGGGCCAAGCCGAACCAGCTCCTCCGGCAGACATGCCTGATGCAGAAGCAGCAGGCTGCTCTTGGCTTCCAGGTTGCAAAATACTTCCATGTATTCAGGGAAATATGTAGCAAACCAGCGTTTTAACTTGTTTTTGTTGGCCGTAAGGCTCTTGCTGATTGACTCGCGTACTTTCCATGCAATGCGCAGGTCTGCGTACACGCCCTTGGGCAGGTACGGGACTGTATAGCGCCCATCTTTTACGAGCTTGGCAATTACCTTAGGGTCTTTGCTGTCATTCTTGGTCTGGCTGCCGTCATCCAACTCCTTGCTCTGTTTGACATGCAGAGGATTCACCAGCGCCAGTTTGATCTGGGTAGACTCAAGGAACTGCGCCAGCGGAAACCAGTAGTGGCCGGTAGGCTCAAGGCCGACGATGACGTTATCCAGCCCTGTCTCAGCCATGTACTGGCAAATCCACTCGTAGAACTGCTTAAAGCCATCCTGGCTGTTCATGAACTTGAAGGCTTTCCTGGTGAGTTCCCTGCCACGCCAGTCGAAGGCGCGTGCATACTGAACTCTGCTGCCGATGTCCACGCCAATGACTAAGGTTGACAGAGTGACTTGCTCAATCTTCTGGTTTTGTGTATAATGCATATTGAAAACTTCCTTTACTAATAGACTTCAGGGCACTGACCCAGCATTCGCACTATTAGTAGTATAGGGGAGTTTTCTTTTTTTCTCAAAGTCTGTATTTATGGATTACAGGAATGCTCCTATCTACAAATACGATAAATTCTTTTTGTAATGCCAAGATCTAAACGTTGATATGAAATAAACGAAGATATTTTTTTCCCAGGAAACATTTCTCGCATATCCGATGTACTAATCCAAGTAAAACGTGGAAATACTTCTTCCGATATCATATACTCTGCATCAGGTACCTCTATAATATAAACATGTGGTCTATTTGCATGTTTATAAAATGAAACGAGTTTTTTGCAAAAGTCTTTTTTTTTCATCCAACTTTCCCAATATATACAGTTGTACAATAAAAGTATATCTGCATCATCATAAGTGTTTATTGAAAATTCTTGGCAACTAACGATATCAATTTTGCCAAACAAGCAACTAATTTTTTCATTAGCCAGTTGTCCAAGATATGTATCACGTTCGTATGAATGTATATTTAAAAAGCCTTCTTGTATGAGAAATGCTGTTACATCTCCTGCACCTGCACCAATTTCTACAATGCGACTTGAGCGACATTCATTCTTCAAAATTTGATGCAATATTTTAAAGGATTTTGGTATTACTGGTTCAGTATATTTTAAAAGCCAACGTGGAAAAGGTCCTTTCCCTTGGTATAAGTTTAAATTACACGATCGCAACATTTGGTAAAATTCTTCCATGCACAATAAACCTCTTCCTTTCCATGACCTTTTGACCATGAGATTGGCGTTGACTTTCCGCTAATCAAGCAAAATTTAACTGAGAAATCTGGAAGAACTCGCATTTCGCCTTTTGCTTTACATATGCAAAAATCATTGTTGTAACATGGATTTATATATGTACGAATTCGAATCTCTTGATTCCCTACATCTAAATACCAAGCTACAGACTTGCCTGATTTATCAACTTCCTTTCTACCACCAATTTCATCAATCTGCGCAACAGCCCCCTGAAAAAGTTCATGAATCTGATCCTTGCCATCAGGGCTAGTATATGGAAGTATTTTTAGTCCACACTTATGTGAAATTGCAAATTTTACTATTTCTGAAAGTTCTTGGCTTGTTCCTTTATCAAGGACAAAATTAAGCGCATACTCAACACCAGTTCTCGAAAGCGCCTCTAGGTTATTCCTGACTAACTTAAAATTTTTATATCCAGTTACCTTAGAATAGATTTCTGGACGGAGTGATGGTATATTGATATTAATTTTTACATGAAGTTTTTTTAGATATGCTATTAAATCGTCAGTAAGTAACGATGCGTTTGTAGCACACCCCAAACGGCACGATGGATATGTTTTATGAACCCATTCTATCATTTTTATTGTGTCTGGATTAGAAAATGGTTCTCCACCGCTGAACCATATTTTTTTTATACTAGGTGTATATATTTCATTTAAGAACTGCTTAAAGTCATCAACTTTCATCACTTGGGCATTTTTAGTTATCTGCCCTTCATTATGGCAATACTGACACATATAATTACAATGATCAGTTGTTAAAATACGCAATGCTGTAATGTCTGTCATTATATTATCCCTCAGCTTTAACATTAAAACTATAAATAAATTATGTTGGCATCTAGTTCTGATAAAAGTGCGTCACGCGATTCACCCAATAAGTCCAATCCTAAATTATCGTACATCAACTTTGGTAACATATATGTATCGCCTTTTGGAATTCTGTTTTTCTCGTTCCGTATATCCTGATTTGTTAATAATCCAGAAACTGTTACAGATCCACCATAAGTTGAATTTGGTATTCTATGAATTTTAACATTTTCTTCTTCCTTGAGTTCCTTCTCCAGGAACTCATACATTGAATCTGGAGACAACACTACATAATGTATTTTCTTATTAGTGTTAAATAAGTTCTTCATTTGAGCTACTAATTGGCAAGCACGTTTAAAATAACTTTTTGTCCCATCTTTATAAAGCTCATTTAATTCCGGTACAGTATATTTAGCATACGGATAGTTCATCTTTAAGAACTCAGCACACCTTGAAAATCCAGAAATACTCATCTCAGAAATTTTCTTTAATGCCTGTGGAGAATTCTTAGTATGTTCTAAACGACGAACTAAAATTTCTCCACCATTCCTTGGCAGGCCATAACTCTTCAAAAGCTCTAAATCTTCTCGCAGTATCTCAATATTCCCTGTGAATACTAGACTTATTTTATTTAAAGGTCCTTCCGCTAAAATACGCTGTATTTTAGCATAGGTTGTCAACATCATTAATTTAGACCGCATCAGCCGATTCATTGTGTTTAAAGACAAATCTATGCCATAATTAGGAAGGGACTTTAAAAATGATATTTTATCAAGATCTATATAGCTTCCCGTAGTAACCGTAGTGACTTTATTATTTGGAAATTGCTTACATGCCGCTTCTATAAATTCATAAATTTGAGGATGTAGGAATGGGTCTGTTTTCGTAGAAACCATTACACCTGCTCCCAAGCGTACATATTTATATTCAGAGTTTATATAAGAAAAGCCTTTCAACAATTCTTCCATAGTAATCGTCGGCATCTGTGGAAAACGCTTCATAGCCGGATCACCAGTCAACTTACAAAAAATACATCCTACTCCACATACTTGGTCAGTAATTGGAATATTATTCCAATTTTCTATTTCATACCGAAAGGCATTCCACTGTTCTTCTGAGAACATCATACTTCCCCTCTACCCCTACCTAACTCATTTTTTCACGTGCAACACTATAATCCAATTTCTGCTAAACTAAAGACAAGACTCGTTTTTTACTGCCATAATTTATTTTATCCGACAGGTTCAATGCTGCTGAATATCCATATTGTTTTTATCTAGTTCTGCCACCAACGGTGATTCGCTACCTTTTAAAGTGTACATATACAACGTACTCTTCGCTCTGGTCATAGCAACGTACAACAAGTTACGTGTTCGATTCATAACATCTTCACGCTCATCGCTGCTATTGTTCTTATCACGTGGCGGAAAACGACCTTCATCTAAGAACGGAATCAGAACCGTATCAAACTCCAATCCCTTTGAGGAATGAATAGTAACGACCTTGACCCCTGGCGTTAATACTTTAGTTTCGTTTTTATTATCAAGAATACCGTAGTGTATGCCACGCCCATCCAGCATACGCGTCACATCATTGCGTTCTTTCCAGCTCATAACCAGGATGGCAATGGTTCGCGTTGAGTCTTCTGCCAACTCCTCGCGAATAAGCTGGCAGATATCCATATTTTCCTGCCCATAAGATGGTTCATAAATAAGCTGAGGCTTAGGCCCATGTCGTGATGGCAACTCAGGTTCTACATATTCATCCTTCATAGCCTCACGCTCTGTATTATGAGCCAGCATCTTATCTGCCAGTAATGCTATTTCGTATGTATTACGGAAAGTGCCTGTCAACTTCTTTGAAGACTGTCCTCTTATATCGATGCCCAGCTCCTTCCACGTAAAACCGGTCGTATAGATCTTCTGAGCCTGATCCGCAGCAATAGTCAATGCTTTTCCAGTGATAGTCCTAGCATATCTAAGCTTGTTAAGTGTCAAATCCTGACTTTCATCTATCATAACGAAGTCAAATCTGTAATTGGCCGGAATTCGGCTGCTTGAAGCCAGGATTTTCTCATACATTTCATCTGCTGACATCATCGGATTTTCACTATAATAGCGACTGCAAATCCTAAATATTAAGCGGCGTTCTTCCTTGGACGGACGAACAGAACCCTTGCCAGCGCCACGGCCAACACGCACACATTCTTCATAGTCACGACTCGAGCTAATAGAGCGGCCTTTTATCCAGCAGATTTCATCTATCAAAAAATCCCGCATATCAGGCTTCAAGAAGCGGTTATTTGTGCTTCTGGCCTCGTCCTCCACTATACTGTCCAATAACTTCTTATCGAAATTATAAGTTATCCTTCCTCCGCCAAACATATCTCTATAGCAGTTCCATGCCTGCTTGTCTATCGTTGAAATTACTATATCCTGAACATTCTCGCCCAACGTATCTACAACTTCACGTGTATAGTTCACCAAGGAATTTACATAAGTAAAAATAGCAATGCGCGGACTCTTGCCCATTTTAGCCGCTTCTTCCCTAAGATACGCCGCACGGTTCACCAGTACCAAACTCTTGCCTGAACCAGCAATACCTCGAACCAGCAAATTCTTCTCTTTTGGATACTTGACACATTCCTTCTGTTTATCTGTCAGTACGATTTTCTTCAACTTACTCAACCCTCTTAATCAATCACAACAAGTCCTTAAGCATAGCCAATTCTTCATCCATGCTTCCAGATTCACTCTCTATCTCATTTCGAGTCAATTTATTAGCCAAACCTGTATAGCTCTCATCTGTAACACGGCCGCTTAACGCCTCATGCAAAGGACGCATACGCTCTGCGGCCTTATGCCAGAACGCCAAGGCACCTTCACTTATGACATTCATTCCATCACCCTCCGTCTACAGTAAAGCTTATGTGGACAAAGCATGCAGCCTTTATCATCTTTAGGTGACGTTTTTCCTGTCAAATAATCATGGGCAGACGATACCGGCAGATATTTTAAGTACAGCCTGGCGGCCTGATAAATTTTGCCTTCAAATTTCTTTTTATCATTTTGCTCCGGTAACGCCTTATTATAAGCGCGGCTGGCAAAGCCAAGCACTTCCGAGCGTTCAGCCTGATCAAGTACCGGCACTATCTCAAACACATATTTTGCTGTGCTGTCAACTGTTTCACCTGTTAAGCGGCTCAGCACTGTAATTAGAGCTGTCAGGTAGAAGTCCACGGAAAATCTATCCTGGTAAGAAGGCTGCGCGCCCAATATAAAGTCATATAAATCACGCCACAAGGCATTAGGGCACCAATCTTCATTCCATTCAGCTTCCGCAGGCAGATTGCCACCGTCAAATGCAGTCTGTTCCAAACGTGGCATCGAAAATTCTGGCACAGTTTTCTCCACAGTCTGCCCATGCTTTGAGAGCATATTGTCAGACCATACCTTTATTTCCTGCCCATAGATATCTGATAAGATAGTCAGATACGGCGACGAAGCCAATACTTTCCCCTGATGCTGGCTTACCCATGAGAGATTCAATGCAGGCTGGCGCATCGCCAGGCTGAACAAGTACCTGTCACTCATGCGCGTCGTTTCCATATAGTAGCAATAGTCATCTATACGGTTTGCCGTCTCTGGCTCCAGGCCAGTCAGCGACCGAAGCATTTCCGAGGACAGCGGCCAGCTGTAAGGCTTTGGCTGTCCGGGCAGATGCTGGGCATCACAGCAGCATAGCATAATCTCACAATCCGGATGCAGGAATCGCGCTGCTTCGATATCAGACAGGCCGCGAACCGTATCCTGCGCCCAACCGGCTTCATCACCGGTCTCCTCAAGCATATCAAGTTCCCCGCCCAGGAAAAACTGCATAGCCTCTGACAGCTGACGAGCAGAGCAGGTCTTTATACGGCTTGGGCGCATAGCAAGCCGCTTTAGGAGATCTTGTACCACTTTCTGCTCACTGCTGAGCAGTAACGCTCCCCTGCTCTTGCCTTCCAGCAGCTTCGAAAGAGCCTTGAAGTGTTCTTCCAAGCGTATTCTGCGGCTCCCCTTGAACAGCAGTACTGCATCAGCCGTAATACGTTCAAGCATTGCGAGCACACGCTTAACATCCTCAGTATTGCAGGAAAATGGTGCATAAAGCTTCAACGGCTGCTCCATCTGCTCTGCGAAGAAATCCCCCTCTGATGTGAAATGAGGAATAACTTCCTGATAAACCGCCATAAGTTTTTCAGCCCTGTCGCGCCATTCTTTTAGCGTCATACAGTCCTCAAAATAAATGGCTAGTTTATCATAAACTGTCAGGAGGTCATGATCACTCTGAAATGTCTCTCCGGCCCAGCCAGAAGCGACACATTTGCGAAGCAGTTCCGGCTTAAAGCTCAGAGTCCCTTCCTCAGTATCCCACATCTCATACAAACTCATCAGGTACTGCCCTACAGGATAGGAAAGCAGATGCCGCTTGTCATCAGCTGCAGGAAAGAAGGACTCAAATATATCTTTCAAATCTTTACTCATGGGACTGTAGAATGCCGTCTTGCCACGTTCTTTGTCCATTATGCATCTGACAAGTGAGAACGTATCCTTGAATTCAATTATGGCCATAGTGTTTTCGTCAGGCTTCCGGCTGCCTCCCCCTTCAAAGAAGTCCTCCTGCCATCTAGGAGCTGCCTTCTTTTCCGGCAAACGATATGATTCTAAGCGCTGAAAGCGGGGATTGTTCAGCCAAATTGCTCCAGCCTCATTCTCTTCTAAGTTGTTAAGAAAGTATACTGGAATATCCAAGCGGCAAGCTGCTTCAATGATGCGGTCCTGCAAAGGGGTCAAGTAGTAAAATCCTTGTAAATACAAAGCCTGCACTCTTGGCGTATGCAAAGCCTTTTTTAAATCATTAAGGAATTTTTCCGGTTTCTGCCAGCTTTGCCATAGTTCCTGCACTTCCGATACCCCGGAAGCACTGTTTTTAATAAACTCCTGGTACATAAGCTTGAAGCTCTCAGCTTCGACTGCTGTCTCTGGCAGGGCAGACGCCGGCACGCCAGCCTCTGCCAGTACCAAGATGGACTTAAGTATTTCACTCTGATTCCTGCGAAAAGCACGAAAACTCTTTTCCTCAGCATGATTTTCCAATAACGTATCCAATATATCGCCCAAAAGCAATGACTGCTCCAGCTTTAATCCAGGTGCCTTCCACGCCTCCATCAGGCGCTGAATCAAGATGTTCATCTCCATGATAGGCTCTAAAACATCAGAACACCGTCGATATGCCTGGGCCATCGCCTGCGTAGCAGTAATAACCGGGCCTGTATATGGAATGAGCTTCAAATCAAAAAGTGATGCCGTATCCCTGTAATTTATAACAATAGGCTTGCTCACAGTTCACCGACCTCCTTCCATTCCTGCATGAGGCCGGCCCATGTGTCCATATCATCGGGGGCGCGCTTAGCAAAAATAATCAAATCCCTGCGGCAGCGCGTTGCTGCTACATACAGAAGCCGTGATGCTTCACGGCGCGATGCTTGATATTCGCTCCCCTTCAAGTCTTCATAATGATCATTTGCAATCAATGCCCCACGATGATAGAAGGCCCAGCCAGTTCTATAAGGCGCCTGATTCTCTGTATATAAGGCGCGGAAGTTCTCCCAGTCCTCACTCAGCATAAAGCTGTCATAGGTAAACGGCAATATTACCGTCTCATATTCCAGTCCCTTGGACTTATGAATAGTCATGGCTTCTACCACTTTTTTCCCAACATCCTCTGGTTCAGGGTACAAGATATCTTCTTCCCGATCTGTCTGCACCTTCAGCCTCAGGAAATCGAAAATTTCCAGAACAGAAGCAAACTCACCAGCGAAATGTTCATAGAGTAACTGAAACAACTTGTTGAGGTTTAGTTCGTACATAGCTGTATCCAGCTCGGCATCAGCTGTAGTGCCGTAAAGGCTGAAACCTGCTTCTCGGCGCATCTGATAACGTCCGACAGGGTTGAACCTATCCAAAATATCACGCAGAAGCTGGAATGCCGGCTTTTTCGGCATTTTATCCAATACTTCCTCAAAGCCTGCCGCATTGAACAGTCCACGCAGGTATGTATGTTGATTATACTCATCACCTATGTGCATTCCCAGCTCAAGCCCATCTGGTACCATTGATGAATACGGTGTCAGCAGGATCCCATACAGATATCTGACATCATCAGGGTAGAGCACCGCCCCTAGAACTGCCAGAAAATCTCTGACTGGTTCCGAGCAGTAAAATCCCCCCGAGCGACGCAAAAGGCAGACAATACCATTATCACGACACAATTCATCCACCCTTGCTGCCTGCTTATTTGAACGGCACAGTACTGCAATCTTTCTGCCTTTTTTTATGCACAAATTAAGTGTTTCCAATAAAGTGCCTTGTATTTTACGCCTGCTGATATTTTTTCGCACGATGGAACCAGTCCCCATACGGCATGGTTCAACAGACTCATCTTTGGTATATGGAAGATCCGGCTCCGAGCCTCTGCCCATGCACAGGAAGTTCTCATCCAGGCTCTGCAGCACATTTGCGCAGGTGCGGTAATTCTTCTTCAAAACATAATCACGTATGCTTCTAGCTGAAAGGCCGTTAGCTTTCAAGCACCGTTTCAGCTCGTCAAACGCATTCTCCTCAGCACCCCTGAACCGATATATGCTCTGTTTTACATCTCCAACTACAAACAACTGACATGAAAGGACTTTCTGAAGCCATGCCAGACTCCGTATCTGGCTGTTATCCGTATCCTGAAACTCGTCAACAAACAGACAGCTGAGTTCTGTTAGACGCAGATGGCCGCATTTTGTCTGCGTGAGTCCCCCCATTTCTGCTTTGATATCAGAAAGCGCAAAAGCATTTTCCTTCTGCTTCACCTGCTGATAACGCCGCTCTGCTTCCACAATCAATGTTTTCAGGGTTTCATTTACAATCTCAAAGTCCTCTTGATTTTTCATGCTGCCAAAATCCATACGCTCTATATCGTCAGCAAAAAAACCACGGGAATTGAATTTATTCCAGTAATCATAGGCAAACTTAACGTACTCGCTACGGGTCAGTTGAAATTTTTTCAGGTAATCACGCGCTTTTGACTTGCGAAGAAGCTCGTCCAGCACTTCCTCTATTATGTCTTTCTTTTCCTTGGCAAAGCCGCGTATGGATGCACCCGTACCGTATCCAAGCCAGCTGCCTTCTTCAGAAATGATACGCTTGAAGAAGCTGTCTATTGTCTGAATACGCATCTCTGACAAATGCTCCATCCACTGCAGAAAGCGTTTCTGCCCTGTTTCAGCGTAGAAAGCTTCCAATCTTTCCTGAATACGCTCCATCATCTGGCCCGCAGCCGCATTTGTAAATGTAATCATACCGATTTTTCTTGGCTCCAGCCCATCAACTGTTGCCAGGAGGAAAAGTATACGGTCCATCATGACCTTGGTTTTGCCAGTACCAGCACTGGCTCGAACAATCATTGCCCCATCAAATGGCGCATGCTCAACCAAATACTGTTCCCAGTTAAAGTTCAATCCGTTAGCCTGATAAGCAATTTCTCCCAGAACAGATGCTTTCTGCTTCTCTTCATTTGTCATCTGACCGTCAATTATCCTAAGGGGTGGCACTGCCGTATCGTCAGATGGAATGTATAAGTTGAAGCAGCTTCTGCCATAGGTTGAACCGAATCGCTTTTTTAATACCTGGGCACGCTTTTCATCTACAAACAGCAGACATTTAATTCCATGCATGAAGTACTGTTCCAGTTCATCATCACTAATCTTATCTACCTCACTGCCGCTGATTAGGAGTGAGTAGTATATTGATGACAAAGATGAAATGTCCTCTTTTCCACGGACATCTGACACTAATTCCAAGCGGTTCAGAAAGTCCGCTGTGCTTTCCTTGGGTGCGTGAAAAAACGAGGTATCAAACGGTTCCTCATTCTGCATTCTTTGCACCAGTGCCAGCCAATCTGTATCCAAGTCACAAATTTTAACACCTAAATTATCAGCAGTCAGCCCCCGTTCACTGCGGCTGCCAGGAATAACACTGCCGCGACGTAGGACATGGGTCTTATCCCCCCCTGGCTGCAGACGATGTAAATCAATAAAGCCCGTAACCTTGACATCAAGTTCTCTATTGGGAACAGCTGACAAGTCGTAACATGATGATGGTACCTGCGTCAAAACAAAATAATGCGGCAATTCCTTATCATGCTCGCGGAAATTCAGCTTGTTCCACTCTACAAGAAACCATTTGCTGCTGTCTTTAGTACATTTGACATCTATTTTCCACTTTTTGTCCCCTGATCCATAAGAAACATCATCCGTGTCCCATTTCCCCGGCCCATAATCATTGAAATCCAGTTCTACTTCAATCCCATGCTCATGAAGCAGATTTTGAAAGGCACATTCTCCCAACTTCCCAACAAATATATCGCGTGCAATCTCCTCTATAGGTCTCTCAGCAGAATCCTTCTGCCCATATTCCACTTTTTGGGTATGCACAGCAGCTTTGCGGGCAAACGACAGGCATTTTTCAATCTGCGATGCTGTCAAATGCATAATAAATCTTCTCCCTACACTAATTGAAGCAATACGATTCTACTTCCTGCTGCCAAGTATCAAATCAATTACCAATTTGCCAATCTTCCGTTCTACTCCCGCTTTTGTTGTTGGTATTCCAGTTTTGCGTGCAACCTTATTTCTTGCAGCCGTTAACCCCAGCAACCTTTTCCAGCTGAAACCGCCTTTATTCAATCTAAACTATCCTTTCCAGCATATTCCAATACTTTACTCACGCATTGGGCAAGATTTTTTTCAATATCACTTTCCCAGAATCTTAAAACCAGCCAGCCTCTCAGCAGCAAAGCGTCATTGACATCTTTATCCCTCTCCACATTTCTAGCCAATTTAGGTTTCCAATACTCCAGATTAGTCTTTATCTGTTCTCCAGGATTTTCTTGATGCCCACGCGCATGCCAAAAATCACCATCTACGAAGATTGCGATCTTCTGACGTGTAAGAACAATATCTGGAGTTCCTGGCAGCCCCCGCCAGTTTTTGCGATATCTAATGCCCTTATGCCATAGTGCCAAGCGCAGTTTTCGTTCTGGCTTAGTATCCTTTGAACGAATATGCTGCATATTCATTCTTCGCTGGCTTGCCGTCATATCATCCATAACTACTCTATATCTTTCAAATCCACCAATCTGTTGACAGAAAAGATTTCTCGTACCTGTTCATGGCTGTATGGCTTTTCCGCATGGCGCTCACAAATCTTGATAAATCTATCTACAGTCACAGCCGATCCATTTACGCCTGTAGCGGTAACTATCTTATTTAAAGGTGTGGCTATCGTACGTGAAAATCCTCCTGCAATATACGAGAAAAATGCAGTTGGTAGTTTACTGTCACTATATTTTCCAATATCAGGCAGGTAATGATAAATCATACGATCACGCTGTGTTGCAGGCAAATCATAGGAGTTATATGCCTTGGTATCAATGATAGCTTGGAAGCCGGCCTTATCACTCATCAAAAGCACATCAGGCACTTCCTTCCCACTACATGCGCTGCCAAGCCATTTGGATTCAAAACCAAACACAGTATCAAAGATAGCCGCTGTTGACTTCTCAAAATCACGGCATTCTTCTGTACCTTTGAACGCCATCTCAAAATAGCTGGACATAAAAGCACCAATAGCACCATGTGGAAACTTTTGCTGCAGAATTTCTGAAACGGATTTTTCCTCAACCCCTGTTTTTTCAGCGATCCTGGCTATTAGTTCACTTGTTACATGAGTTATTGGTTCCTTCAGCGAGCAATTCACGAATTCGCGCTTCACCAGCGTTTCTTCAATCATCCTGGATGTAACAGTTCTAGTATCGCGCAAATTGCGTGTGTCCTTGCTGTGCCACGGATCAAGACCATATCTTCTCTGATACTTTTCATGCTCTTGATAATCAGTGATAAATTTAGGCTGACCAGCTGTGATTCCTTTCACCGTATCAATCTTATCAGCAATGATACGAAGCTTCATTTCGTCATAAATCACAAGTTGAGTATATTCAAGCCAGTTCTTCATGGTATTTGCCACATCATGAAGTTTCGCTAAAACCAGCTCAGGTGTATTCTTTCCCCTGCTTGACCCATAACGTTGACAAAAATCATCTGGAAGGCATGTATCTCCAGCATTTCTAAATTCTATAATTCGCTGGACTATTTTCTCGTAACACTTATCAGACTCATTATCAGCCTCACAAATTATAATCTTCGCCATTTCCTCCTCTGTCAAATAAAACTCCAAACGTTTATCTAACAAAAGACGCAGCAAAAAATAAAATGGATGAATCCTGAACCTTTCATTTACCTTGACACCGCGGCTGATTGAGAAAGAAGATGGGAACTGATATTTCAATACCTGATTGGTCAGAACCTCTACAGGCGATTTACCGTCCATAATCGCCTCGCCTGCAAGAGTAAGCTGTAGACGTTTGCTACCTTCTTGTATGAACATCAATCCCAAGCTCATAAGCCAGGCTTTATAAGTCCGCGCTCCACCGCCTCCTTGATCACGCCTGTCGCCAACTCTTTTGATACCGCTTGACTCCAGCGCATCCTCAAATGACAACTGCCGGTCATGCTGGCCTTCCCAAGTCTCAGCCAAAGCTGTTTCGGCAAATGCACCCAGGACTTCCGGAACAGAGTTCAATTTTCTTTTAGGACGCGTTACCCACCAATGATTTATCATTATAGGTATCCCCTTCAAGTTATTTGTTAACTAACTGCTTATCAACCTGCTTAATTATCAAACTTTATATTACAGGATACAGATTTATATTCTATTCCGGCAAATGTTTTTAGAATGGCTTCAAAAATCTGCTGAGCCCCATAAGGCGGGACTGCCATGCCAATCTGTCGGCGCACTTCCTCCTTAGTTCCCTTAAAGACGAAACCGTCATCAAATGTCTGCAGCCTTGCACGTTCCCTATTTGTCAGTGCACGATTATATTTATAATGATAAATGTGCGTTCCGCCACCACCAGAACCTGTAACAGTATAAGAAGGTTTATCTGGATCAAGCTTACGATAAATCTGACTGATTTTTGCCCCTTTTACATTAAGCTTTAACTCAGGTGGCAGATCTGCATTAAAAGCATTCTGTCCAGGCAGAATATGTTCAAGACGCTCAATGACCTTTCTCGTCATGCGCGGCATCTCATTGTTAGGCAAATCGTCCGTAATTGGTTTATCTTCCAGTGCTTCACGGCAAGTCTTGGGATTATCCAACGTTATTGGAGCTGGTGGTTTAAACTCGAAAGGTTCATCATCCTTAATACCGACAATAATAATACGGTGGCGTGCCTGAGGCACACCATATTCCTCAAATTTATACAAATGTGGGTAAATCCTATAGCCAGCTGCTCTAAGATCTGCAAGTATCTTTGGAAAAGCACCACCATCGTTAGCACTCGAAAGACCGCTTACATTCTCTGCCAAGAACCATCGGGGCTTGAATTCTTTCAAAACTTTCACCCCATAGGTATATAAAGGACCATATTCTCCATTAAAACCTTTCTGCTCTCCCACCGTAGAAAAGTCATTGCATGGAAAGCCGAAAGCCAACGCATCTATATCTGTCAAATCTGGATTATTATGTGTCAAATCCAACTTGCGTACGTCTTTGCATATAACAGTCTCAGGTTGATCCGGGCAGATATTTTCAATGTACGTTTTACAAGTGGATTCATGAAATTCATTTGCCCACGCATGAATAATTCTACTGTCATCGCCATCTATTTGGGCATGTGTAGCCGCCCAAGCCAACCCACCTGGACCAGAAAACAACTCACCTAATCTAAAAATCATTTTTCCTCCACATATTGTTCTTCAACAAGTTCTGCTAAATCTGCATCCATAAGTTCACCATCAGCAAAATAGAAACGCCCTTTCACCTCAGCTATAATATCCTCTTCACTTTGCAGTTCATCGCCATAACCCATATCACAAGCATATTTAATAGTATACTTACGCACTTTATCCTTTGTTTCATTTTCTAAATCTTCGTACCTAAATGCATTGAATGAAATCGTATTATTGCCTTTCTCCACCCCAAACTTTTTCAACATCTTTATACTATTTTCGTCAGGAATATAATCTGCCATTTTTATAGTTACATTCATTTGTCAAAATCTCCATATAATATAAATCACAGCAATATTTCCAAATATGGTTTTATCTTCTTACTTACTCTTAGTTTTTCTGCATAAGCTTCCAACTTATCCAAGTCTTTATGCCTCCATATCGAATAAGTTCTATATGCCGATGCTATTGTTTTTATGTCTATCTCAGAACTTCCCCTTACAATATCACAGAGTGTTTTTTCTGGTGAATAGACATTAAAACTCATTCCATTTGATAACTTAATATTACAAATTCCAAGTTCATATAAGCCATTGCTTGACTGTGAGCAAGACAATCCAGTTGCTTTTGCATTTGTCAAATTATACCCAAATGGAAAAGTCATATGAAATGGTAAAGCCGTTACTTCTGAAAGCCCCCACAAAAATAGAGCTGTACTGTGCGAATATATGCCACGTTTAAATCTATTCTGCAAATCTAGAATATCTGACTGTTCAGCCGAACTCATCTTTTTCATATTTTGGCTAATAGCATTGCGCATATCGCCAATCCGCAATGCTATCTCATCCATATTGCAACTATCTTCGCTTGAATCTCTTATCTGTTCTACTAAGGCCATACTAGACACAACGGACATATCCGCACCCCCTTATATACGCATTTTATGCTTCATATCATACACTGTTTAAGCATGAAATGCAAGTTTCTTTCAGTATTTTTAATAGAAAAACAATTTAAAATAATAAAAACTCAGGATAGCGCCCACAAAGAGCGCATCTCCTGAGTCAATTTCGTATCTTATAAATTATACGGCCAAAGCCTTCTGTTTCGCCTGCTTAGCAATCCTTTCCTGCATTTTCTCCTTCGCTGTCTTCTCCTTGGTTAGTTCCGTGACCTTGCCCTTGGAGAACTGCGGCAAAAGCTCGGTCTTGAAATCCGCGTTGGTCTTGGCGATGTTCGTCATTTTCAGCGGCTTCAAGCCATCATGCTGCATCTCCTTGACCATTGACCGCTATTTCTGTCTCAGCCAGCTCTTTTTCCATCATGTGCAATCCCCTTTCCCAATCCCTTATCCCCTGTCGATATCCACGAAGCGCGTGAGCTGCTTGTGAAAGAACAGCTCGGCTATCCCTGTCGGTCCATTCCTGTGCTTGGCCAGCAGCACCTGCGTTACGCCCGGTCTGTCCGTATCCGGCTCGTAATAATCCTCGCGGTACAAAAGCATTACTAAATCCGCATCCTGCTCGATGGAACCTGAATCCCTCAGGTCTGAAAGCATCGGCATTTTATCAGGACGGGACTCAACATTCCGCGAAAGCTGCGAAAGCGCAATGATTGGCACATTCAGTTCCCGTGCCAAAGCTTTGAGCGACCGCGAAATCTCTGATACCTCCTGCTGACGGTTTTCCTTCGAGTTCGACCTGCCACTCGACATCAGCTGCAGGTAGTCGATGACGATTAAATCCAGCTGCCCATCCTCCACCAGATAGCGCCGCGTCTTCTGCTTGAGCTGCGCGACCGTGATATTCGGCGTGTCATCGATATGCAGATGCGATGCATTGAGCTGTTCTGTGAGCCGGATGAAGCTAGACCACTCCACATCAGTCAGTTTGCCATTGCGCATGGAAAGCGAATCGATATTACCCTCCGCGCAGATGATGCGCCCAATGAGCTGACTGGGAGGCATTTCCAGCGAGAACACTGTCACGCTTTTGCCCTCATGCAGTGCCGCATGGGAAGCGATATTCAGCCCCAAGGCCGTCTTGCCCATACCAGGACGTGCAGCCACGATGATGAGGTCTGACTTTTGCAGCCCTGAGGTCAGACAGTCCAAGGCCCTCAGGCCTGTAGAAAGGCCTGTCATATTGCCCTCGGTCTGATTCGCCTTGTTCACCAGCTCATACAATTCCATCAGCTGCTCCTGCATCGTGCGCTCATGACCACCCAACCCATCCTGCGTGGCTTGCAGGATAGTCTGCTCCGCCCTGTCCACAATTTCAGCAATATCATCGCAATCCTCGTACGCAGCTGAGACTACAGCCGTGCCAGCCTCGATGATGCGGCGCAACTTCGCCTTTTCCAGCACGATTTTGGCATAATGCCCAGCGTTGGCCGCTGTTGGCACCATGTTGGCGATATGGCTCACGAACCTGACACCGCCTACACGGTCCAGAAGTCCATCTTTGTTCAGGCAATCCGTCAACGTCACGATGTCGATAGCTGTGCCCTCAGCCTGCATGGCCAACATAGTTCTGAATGTCAACTGATGCTCAGGTCGATAGAAGTCCTCTGGGGCCACTTTGCCAGCCAAGTCAGCCAGCACTTTCTCCTTGACCAGCACGCTAC
>AUXO018023509.1_pt1 | contig 28433 bp, 38 predicted proteins | sample 768731 | NCBI WGS metagenome assembly AUXO01 (sample SAMN02715735, study PRJNA202380) | gut metagenome | biome: sheep rumen | host: Ovis aries | place: New Zealand: Palmerston North
GAGCTTGAGGCTTATAAGGCTAGTAACGAAGCATTCAAGCGTTACACGATGCAGGGAATGGATGCTGCACTGGCTGAGAAAGCGGCCAAGGCTGAAATTGAGGGCGATATGGATGCTCTTGCAGCAGTTTTTGCAGAGCAGAAAAAGAAAGAACTCAAGGAAGCAAAGGAGCAGTGGCTTGGTTCAAGGCCAGAGGCAAATAAGGGAGATGGCGAAGGATCTTCCATGACAAAAGAAGAGATTTTGGCAATCAAAGATCCAAAAGAACGTCAGGAAGCAATTGCCAGAAATCTCAATCTTTTTGAGTAAGCAAAGACTACAAAGAGTAGTCATACGCCAAATGGCAGAAAGGAAGAAAAATTATGGCAGCTGAGAAAGGTGTAATTAAGAAAGCCGACCTCGCGAGAGCGAGAGAAGTGGATTTCGTCTATCGTTTTCAGGATGGAATCAAGAAACTTATGGAAGCATTAGGAGTAACAAGAAAGATTGCAAAACAGGCAGGTACAAACCTGAAGGCTTACAAAGCAACTGGTACTCTTCTTGACGGACTTGTAGCAGAAGGCGATATCATTCCTCTTTCACACTACAAGACTGTTCCTGTTACTTTTGATGAGATCACAATTAAGAAGTGGAGAAAAGCTACCACTGTAGAAGCTATCACAGAAAAGGGCTTCGACCAGGCAGTAACACAGACCACAGACGAGATGCTTAAGGATGTTCAGAAGGGCATCAAGAAGACCTTCTTCAATTTCCTTGCAACTGGTACTGGCCTTGCTTCTGGTGCAACATTCCAAGCAACTATTGCAGCTATTTGGGGACAACTGCAAGTCCTTTATGAGGACACAGAAATGCAGGCTGTGTATTTCATGAATCCTCTTGATGCAGCAGATTATCTTGGTTCTGCTCCTATCACCATTCAGGAAGCTTTCGGTATGAAGTATATTGAAGACTTTATTGGCCTTGGTACTGTTATCTTTAATTCTAACGTTCCAAAGGGAACAATTTATGGTACTGCCAAGGAAAACATTATTCTCTATTATATTCCTGTTAACGGTGCTGACATTGGTGAGGTATTTGCATTCACATCTGATGAGACAGGATATGTAGGTATTCATGAGACACCTGATTATGACAACATGACATCCAAGGATACAGTTGTATCCGGTATCGTTCTCTTTGGTGAGAGAATCGATGGTATCGTTGTTGGTACAATCGGTGGATCAATCACTCCTACTGTTACAACAGACGTTGATACAATCACTGTTCCTGTTGGCGGCGTAGATTCTGTTCATGCAAAGGTTAACCCTGCTGGAACAGCGTATACATGGGCTTCCGCAGATACAGATGTATTCACTGTTTCTGCTGGACTTAGCAACGCTGACGTTGTTATCACAGGTGTTGCAGCTGGTACAGCTAACCTTACATGCACAATCGGCGGTTCTGTTGTTAAGACTGTTGCTGTTACTGTTTCAGCTAGTGCTTAATTGTAGAAAGAAGGGAAAGTGCGTATGCAGTATGTAGTAACCCGTTACTTTACTGATGCGCAGGATAACGAGTATGCCTACCACGAGGGTGATATTTACCCTCGTGAGGGCCATACCGTTTCTGAAGCGCGTCTTAAGGATCTTCTTAGTGGCAATAATTTTCAGCGCGTTGCTCTTATTAAGAGAGTAGAAAAAGTTGAAGCACCAAAGAAGAAGGAAGTTCAGGAAGAAGTTCAGGACAACGAGAATGTTGTATGGAGCGAGGACGAAATCAATAAGATGCCATTTATGAAGCTTAAGGCTATCGCAAAGCAGAATGGCATTGATGTTGAGGATAAGAAAGCGTCCGAGATCAGAGAAGAGTTGATTGAGAAGCTTGCAAAAGAGGATTAAGCCATGACAAAACAAGAAATGCTGGATGAGATTTTTGAAAACTTAAAAAGTGAAATCAACGCGGATGAGGCCCAGGCTGATATTCTTAGTGAGAACCTTTTGAAAGTTAAAATCCAATCCGCATATCGCGAAGTCATGAGGGCAAGAAATTATCCCAAATCTTACTCTGAAGCTCAGATTGAAACGGACATGGAAAACTATTACTCCAACATTGAAGCAATAGCCAGGTACGATTACAACGGTTCGGGAAGTGAAGGAATGAGTTCTTATTCAGCGGATGGTACATCTATCCATTACGAAGACAGAAACAAGCTCTTTTACGGAGTATACCCAATAGCGAGGTGATGTGTCATGAGAGTACCACGAAAAGTGAAACAGCCCTTGATATATGCCTTGCTTGTAAGAAAAGAACCTATCTATGAGCGTGACAGTGATGGAAACATAGTTTACAAGATAATCAAGGGAGATTATGTTCCTAAAGATACAGGTGAAAAGAGGGATATTTATTCTGCACCGATAACTTTTTACAATTCTATCTCAGGTCAACTTTCTGAGGATGAATTACAGGCATTTGGAACTAAAAATAATGCAATAGCAAAAATGACTTATAAACGTGAGCTTTACCCTTTTAGAACGGGTACGCTCATTTGGAAGACTTCGGAAGTGAAATTCCTTGAAGATGGTACACCAGACCCTACATCTGCGGATTATCGGGTTATTGGTGTCATGACCGAAGGACAGTACTTTTGGAAGTGCTTATTGGAAGCGGCGAATAAGAAATGAAACTTGAAATAGAGCTAAACCAAAAATCCATCAGCCATGCAATCGGTGAACTAAAAAGATATCGTGAGTCTCTTCCAATTAAGAACGAAATCTTTGTACGAAGATTGTTAGATGAGGGTATAAGAGTCGCAAAAGAAAATACTGGCGGTTACGGTAGACTTATTTCTTTTTCTAAAGATGGGCACGGCGGGTTAAAAACTGTAGGGTATATGATTGCAGATAGCCGTCCTATAACTGCTGAATGGGCAGTTAAAGACGAAAATGGAAATGAAGTCAAGAAAACAGCAGAAGTTAGTCCTCTTCTTATGGCCGAATTTGGTTCAGGCCCTATGGCAGAAGTTTTATTCGACATAGCAGGTGTTGGTCAAGGGACGTTCCCTGGACAGACTCATGCTTTTGAAACTTCCTGGTGGTATAAAGATTGGGAAACTAAGGAATGGCATCAGGCTTTTGGTATCAGACCTAAACATCCTATGCATGAAGCAGAAATGGCAATGATAGAAAGAGTTCAGGAAATCGCAAGAGAGGTATTCAACAGTGGCAACTGATATATGGTATTCGGAAATTGAATCAACTATCTTTACTCACTTGCAATACGTGCTTATTGAAGCAGACGATGCGCTTTTTCCAGAACTGAACTGCACTACTTCAAGTAAGAGCGAATCTCTTGAGAACGTCAGTGATTTTCCAAATCTCTACGTGCATCTTTTGCCACTATCCGAAATGGGTAATGATTTAACCAATGAGACTGTTAATGCTGTTAGAGCAACATTTGAACTACAGCTATATTCCGATAAGTCAGAAAGCGAATGTAGAGAAATTATGACCGCCTGTATTCAGGAAATGAAGAAACTTCACTTTAATGTGAGCATGTTTCCAGACCCTCAAACAGCCGCAGAGAAAAAGTATTTTGCTATTGCTCGTTTTACTAGAGTGATAGGGGCTGGGGATTCAGATATTGTACAACAGGATTAATGAGTACTTGTTTTATAATCAACAAATAGAGCATAATTGGGTTATGCAAAAGGAGTTGATTATATGGCAAATATCATTGATTTAACCGGACAACGTTTTGGAAGGTTAGTTGTAATACAAAAAGGAAAACCACATATTACATCTGGCGGTGCGTATATCACAACATGGTACTGCAAATGTGATTGTGGAAACTACACAACAGTTCAAGCACCAAAGCTAAGGAAGGGGCATACTACTTCATGTGGTTGCCTTATTAAAGAGAATAAGGGACATGCCTATGAGGATCTTGTCGGTCAGAAATTTAATCGACTCACTGTAATCAAGTTTATTCCTCCGAGCGAGAGAACTGTTCGAGGTTACAACTGGCTATGCCAATGTGAATGTGGCAAAATGATTAAGGCAAACGCAAATAAGCTGAAATCAGGAATGCAACAGTCATGTGGTTGTCTGAAAGAAGAAATGAAATATAACATTGGAAATGTCAATAAGAAGTACAAATACTCAAACAAGAGACTTTACGGCGTTTATAAAGCAATGCTGAATAGATGCTACAATCCAAATGGTCGTGAGTATAAAAACTATGGTGGCAGAGGAATTACTGTTTGTGATGAATGGCTAGGCGAATATGGCTATGATGCTTTTGCAGAATGGGCAATTAGTACTGGCTATGATATCAACGCCGAACATGGTGATTGTACAATTGATAGAAACGATGTTAATAAAGGCTATTCGCCTGATAATTGTTCATGGAAAACGAATAAGCAACAACAAAGTAACCGAAGAGATACCGTTATTCTTTCATACAATGGTGAAAAGCATAGTATGAAAGAGTGGTCAGAAATACTGGGTATTTCTTATTCGAAGATTATTTACCATGTACATAAAGGCAAAACGCTTGAACAAATAATAGATATGAATGGCAAATAACCATTTATATAGATACACGATAATAAAAAAGAGCAGAAATGCTTTTTTTTGTTGCAAAAAGAAAGGAGAATAACTATGGCAGCACCAGGAGTTAGCACTTTAGGTAAACTTATTCAGTAATGTATACAATGCGAAGTTGCTGAAATGCCGTCTGCTATGAATGTTGCCAAGTAGATAGCAGATGATTAGTGCGGTATTAAGCGGAGAAAAGGTTTGCAACCTCAATCCGAACCGAAGGCTAGGCTTAGTCTAGTCAGGGGCAACGCATAGATGGTGAAAAAGATATAATCCATCCAAGAGACCGCGCCATCTGGCAACCATAAGTGGTGAAAAGATATGCTGAACTAAAGTGTAATGCTTTAGAAATATGGATAAAAAGCCATATGATAACAAATTGATTAAGTTGGGTTATGGAATCGGTTCTTCATTACCATCTTCCTTTACCGTGCTTACAAGAATTAATGCAATTGGTGGCATTTCTCTGGAAACAGAACAAATTGATGCTAGTGCCCTTGAAGACTATGTTACAAGATACGTAGCCGGAAGACAGGATACTGGCGGATCATTTCCTATTACCATCAATGTTACTGATGATACAATTGCTGAGTGGGAGGCACTTATCGCAGCTTACAACGCAAAGGCTAATGACGAAGCACTTTACCTTGAGGTATGGTCTCCATATCTTACAAAGGCATTCTTCATCAAGGCCCAGCCTCCACAGGTTCTTCCTATGTCAGAAATGGCACAGAACGAACTTCAGACAATTGAGATCGGATTAACAATTGAAGAGTATCTTGGAATGGATACAGCGGTAGAACCAGTGGGGTGAGTAGTCCTGGTAATGGTGGCAATCAGGGCGGTAACTCTTCTCAGACCACTTACACTCAGTCGGAACTTAATGACATGACAATAAGTGAGATTATGGAAATCGCGAACGAACGAGGATACACGATAACAAGTACACTTAAGGCTGATATTATTCAGGAATTCCTTGACCAACAAAATAGTTGAGATTGGGGCGAGCTTCGGCTTGCCCCTTTCCCTTATAAAAAGAAAAGGAGAATAAGGTCATGACACTTCAGGAATTTCTTGCAGCTCTTGATAATCCAACAGCAGTTGTAACCGTTAAGGATAGTACCGAGGGTAATCCAGACCTCATTAAGCTTTATGCGGCTGGATATGCGCAGCTTCTTGCGACTCTCCTTGCAAGAGAGATTGATAAGGTTACTGTGGTTAAGGCAGATCAGATCACAGTTATTCTTAAGGCTGAGTAATTGAATATTGTTTCAAGGGGCTGTCCGGTTGGACGGCCCTTTTTGGTATTAAAAGGGAAAGGAATATTAATATGAGCAGATTTTTTACAATCAACGAAAAAAGATATCAGGCAAAACCATTTGATTTTAATACAGTATGCGACCTTGAAGATAATGGAGTATCGCTTCAGGACATGTCCAAGAAACCTATGAGCATGGCAAGAGCATATTTTGCACTTTGCCTTAATGGTGACAAAGAAAAGGCTGGAAAAGAAATCCAGGAGCATGTCATGCATGGCGGTGATTTCAATGAATTATATACTGCTATGGGTGAAGAGCTAAATGAATCTGATTTTTTTCAGGCTCTCAACCAGAAGCAGAACGAGGAAACTCCGGAAGTGGAGATCAAAGAAGAGAAGAAAGCAAAGTAAAATACACGTCCTTAAGACGGAAGTATGAAGCGGAGCTTGTGCCTCAGATGATGGTAATGGGAGTAAGCTATAACGAATTTTGGAAGCTTACTCCACGGCAAGTAAAGGTTATTGCCGAAGGGTATAAATTAAAACATCAGGTGGATGATGAGCAGGCATGGATTGTTGGTGGTTATGTATTTGAAGCTGTTTCTTTGGCACTTGGTAATTCCTTTAGAAAGAAGTTTCAGAAGCCGAAGGATTATTACAAGGATACAAAACCAATATCCAAGCGAGTTGAAGATTTACCTGACGAAAACGGACTTACAGAAGAATACAAGAAAGAAAAGACAAAATTACTCTTTAAAAATCTTGAAATCATGGCAGCTAACTACAGATTAAATAATGGGAAGTAAGGTGTTACAGCCTTACTTCTTTTTTACGAAAGGGATGAAGAGATGCCTACAAATCTTGATACTCTACAAATTGAAATAAAGAGTTCAGCCACAGATGCATCGAGTGCAATTAAGAATCTCGAATCAGCCCTTAAAAACTTAAACAAGCAGCTTGACCTTAAGGATGGCACAAAACTAGTAACAATACTTAATACACTCTCTGGTTCTGCTAACGATTTTTCTACAAAAATAAATAACATAACCGGAAGCGGTTTTAATAAAGTTACTAAAGGAGCTGAAAATGCACAAAAAGCTATTCAGCAACTAAAGAAAGAAGGAGAGGATCTTCAAAAAACACTAGAAGGTTTTCATACTCCTGATTTAGACAAAGCGTTTGGCCTTGCGTTTTCCAAGAAGAGAATTTTAGGTGAAGATGCTGCAAAAGGCAACCCCAAAATTACGGAAACCGGATTTATTATTCCAAATTGGGATGACTCTGCGCCGCAAAGAGTAGCTGAAGCTGTACAAAATATTACCCAAAAGGCGAAAGATCTTAACGAAGAAATGGATGCTTTCCATTTCCCTGATTTTGGTAATGAATTAAAAGAAGCAGATACTTTTGGAAAAATCGCTAACCAGGCACAAAATGCAAGTAATTCTATAGGTGATGCCGTCGAAAATATCCGTAAATTTAAAGCACTGATTTCTGGCATGGAGAGCGGAAAAATTAAGTTTAACGAAGAAGATTACGCTCGATATATAAAAGGCTTAAACGAAGCTGAAACTGCTGTGAAAAATTATAAGCAGGCCCTAACGGAAAAGATGCCTGAACCAGAACCGCTTAAATCTAAAACACTTATCGGTGATTTTCTGCCCCAATTACTTGTATTAGGAGAAAAAATAGAAGAAATATCCGGTAAATTTAATAATCTGGCTGATAAAGGAGTTTCTTTATTTAAAAAATTAATTACTCCGCTTAAAATGGCTGCGAGCGAATATGTTGAGAAGTTTGAGCATATGAAAGCTTCGGTAGAAGGCTTTAAACAGCACTTTGAGAAGAGTCTTACTAAAATGTCGCAATTTTGGAAACGAACAATGCGTACATTTACATTTATGATTATCCGTAAAGCTTTTACGGCTGTCATTAAAGAAGTTGGAAATGCAATACAGTCTCTGGCCATGTATTCAAATGCAATGGGTACAGCATTTAATACCGACTTGTCAAACATGGTTGCTGATTTTCAATATGTTGGACGTGCTATTGTAAGTGCTTTTGCTCCGTTACTTAGCATTGTTGGGCCTATCATTGATGCTATAACCAGCAAAATTGCAACCCTGCTTACATATATCGGAATGTTATTTTCACTTCTTGGTGGAAAGACAACATTTACAAAGCCTAAAAAGAACGTAGATAACTACGCAGAATCACTTGATAATGCCAGTAAGTCAGCCAAGAATCTTACGATGGGTATTGACGAGCTGAACATCATTTCTGAAAACAAGAGTAGTGGTGGAAGTTCGAAGCCTTTTGATGGATGGGAAGATGCATGGGAAGAAATGCAGATACCACAATGGCTTAAGGATTTGTTTGATTGGCTTAAAAATCTGTTTAAGAGATTCTTTGATCCACTTAAGGAAGCATGGAATAGAGCAAAACAGTATCTTATTGATGGTTTTAAGACCATGATGGACTCTATTCTTCGTCTGTTGTGGCATATGCTTGATGACTTCCTTACAATGTGGAATCAGGAAAAAACTATCCGCATGTTTGAGATGATGCTTAGAATTGTGGGTGACTTAATGAGAGTTGTCCGCAATTTGGCTAATCAGTTCGATAAGGCTTGGCAAAAGGGTAAAGTAGGTTTACGCATATTTGAAAACTTAAGAGATATTCTTGCAACAATTGTGGATCATGTAAGAAATGTTTCGTATTACATGATTGGTTGGGCTGATAGCATGAACTTTAGCCCATTGCTTGAATCCTTTGAACTCCTGACAAGAAAGATGGTTAAACTTGCAGATTTCCTTGGTGGAATATTTGAAGACATCATGATCGAAGGTGTTCTTAAGTACATTAAATTCCTTATAGAAGATGCTATCCCACACCTTCAGGAAACACTTGCTGAGATAATAGATACCTTTAATTTCAATGCGCTTAGAGAGAAGTTGAGACCACTTTGGTCAGCTATTGAGGAAGTACTTGAGCAAATTCACACAGGTGTCACAAACACTATTGGAAACCTTGGAAAAGAAATCGCACGTTTTACCAATTCGGAAGAATTTACTGATTTTCTTCAAAGAATTGTGGATATATTAAATCTCATAACCGCTGAGAGAGTCGAAAAGATTCTGACCGGAATAGGTAAAGGGATACTTGCTATTGCCAAATCTATTATCAAGTTTATTAATAGTGAGCCTTTCATGAAATTCCTACAGGCTATTGCGGATTGGATTGATAATCATTCAGTAGACCAGATTGCAGGAATTCTTGAAAAAATAGCTAATGCGATTCTGCTATTCAAATTTGGAGCATTTGCAACCGAAAAGATTGCTGGCTTCCTTAAGTTTTTTGCGGCAATTAAAGCACTTCAAGACCTAGCAACAATAGCTAGTGGATTTAAAGAGTTAGGTGCTGGTATGGAAGGAGCTGCATCAGGAGCAGGCGCACTTGCAGTTGCAGGCGAAGGTCTTTTGATTGTCTTTGGCGAAGTTGTTGGTATCCTAGCTCTTAAGGGAGAGTTTGACCTTATTAAGGATGCCACTTATAGATTATCTGAGGGGGTTGAAACTTTATCAGATAAATTTAAAGTGCTCGCGGAAATCCTTGGTGGGCTGCACTTAGGAAATTTTGCAAGTAATATTCTTGGGCCAGTAGGAATATTGGCAAGTAAGCTCCTTGAACTTTCAGGTATTATGAATGGACTTAGTGCATCCAACTTTGAATCAGTTATGGATGCTGTTCTAACAAAGGGCGATACCACTGTAGCAATGGTCAAGGATTGGTTTTCTGGTGTAACCGCAGATGTTCAGCAGAATGTTCAGACCTGGACGGATACAATTAGAAACCTTACTCAAGATGAAGGTGATCTTGCAAATTATTCACAGACTCTTGAAACTCTTGAATCTGCTTTCCGTGGAACAACGGATATGACTGTATTATCTTCGAAGATTCTTACACAGAAGTATCAGGATATGACTACTGCAATAGATAATTATGTAATGCAGAGTACTGATGCATTAAAGAAAGAACTGGAAGACAACAGAGAATATTATGAGTCAAAAGGCAAGAATGTTGATGACATGATTGCCAAAATTGATAAACAAGCTGAAGAAGAAATGCAGATTTATCAAAAGACTCAAGAAGCAGTTAATAACTCAGCCAAAGCATATGAAGATGCAGTTGAGAAATATGGTTATGGTTCAAAGAAAGCAGAAGAGGCTTATAAGACTTATGAAGATGCAGTAACTAAACACATTGATGCTATTAAGGACTATCGTACTGAAACTGAAAAGATTGATACAACATATGCTTCTCAACAGATTGAGAAACTAGGAAAGAGCCTTGATCTTAGTCAATATTCAAATATGGAAGATGCTGCATCTGACATTAAAGGTGCACTTGAAGAAATTAGAGTCACATATGAAAAAGAGCTATCTTCTGTAAATTCAACTGTTGAAGAAAAAATGGCCTTTCTTAAAGAGCAGTTTGAGAAAGGACGCATTGACCAGGAAGAGTACGATATAGGTCTTAAAGCTCTTGCAGAAAAAGCAGAAGAAGATGGAAATACTCTTACTGAAGCATACCAAGAAGCCCTTGATTTATTTGACCAACAGCTTGCGGCTAAGTTAGAAGATGTTAAGACTAATGCTGAAGCAGAATGGGAAGAAGCTAATCCAATTAAGCGTTTCTTTATGGGAAGCAGTAAAGATGCTTATGTTGCTTCTCAAATGCAGACATATGTAGATGAAATGCTTGGTGAAAGTGGACTTGCTGGTGAATTGCAAGCCGCTTTTGAAAAATTGCCAGGTGATATTGAACCTGTAGCTTCACAGTCAATGTCTCAGATAGTTGAAGATACAAGTTCAGTATTTAATACTTGGGATCAGGTAATAAATGCAGATAGCCTTAAAGAAGCGGTAGGCAATGTATTTAATAGTGCAGGAGAAAAGGTTTCTGAATGGGGCGCTGAAAAGAGAGAATCTATTTCTACATGGGTTGAAGAAACAAAGACGAGTCTTACCGAAAAGCTCGGACTTATGAGAGATAGTGTCGAACAATCATTTGATAGCCTTCCTGAAGCGATTGGTTACGCTCTAGGTTTTGTTTCTGGAAAGCTAATAGAATGGGGTGCTGAACTAATTGCCTGGGCTGAAACAAATATTCCTCTGTTTGTAGATAGCGTTGTAGAGTTCTTTGCTACACTTCCTGGTAAAATTTGGGAAAAACTGGTAGAAGTTAAAGCAAAGTTTGATGAGTGGAAAACTGAGCTTATTACCTGGGTAACAACTGAAATACCTTTGATAGTAGATGTAATTCTTAAGTTCTTTGGTGAAATTCCTACCAAACTATATAACTTAGGAACAGATATCATAAATGGTCTCTTAAATGGTATCAAAGATGCTTGGGAAGCCTTGAAAGGTGGTGTAAAAGAATTTTGCGACGGATTCTTACAAGGTTTCAAAGATGCTTTAGGTATTGCTTCCCCTTCAAAAGAAGCTGAGACAATCGGAGATTATGTTATTGAAGGTTTGTTTTTACCATTTACTAAAGATCAGACATCTACATTAAAGGTATTTGTAAATGCATTCTTGGATGTATTTAGGGTTAATTTAAGCCCCGACAAATTTACTGTATATGGTAACAATGTTATTCAAGGGTTAATACAACCGCTAACTAACTCTTCAAGCCAGTTTGTAACAGCTGTTAATCAGATTTTTGTCGTGATAACAGAAACAATACTTACAAACATTCAAACCCTTGGTGTAGCTTTAACTGAAGCTCTTACAACATTTGTTGCAACATATATTTTACCTTTCTTTGACTTGGAGATGTGGCAGCCTATTCTTGATAACCTCATGAATGCAGTATTTATTCCTAACTTTGAACTGTTTAGGACTTGGTTTACTGAGTCAATGACAGTTTGGTGGGAAGAAGATGTATTATTCTGGTTCACTAATGAAAAATGGGATGGAGATATCTTCACACCACTTGCTGATAACATTCATGAGCATTGGAATACATTCTCAAGTTGGTGGGATACCACAATGAATGCATGGTGGAACAACCAGGTAGTCCCATGGTTTGCTAAAGCTAAATGGTTAGAGCAATTCAAACATATTCTTGAGGCTGCGAAAGAAACTTTTGAAGAAATCAAAAGGATAATAACTGAGCAGATAAATGAAGCTCAACAGGCAGTTTCAGATGCTTGTGAAACAATGAAAGCATCTATAGCGGAAGTAATAACAGCTATTGGTGAACTGATGGATGCTCTCTCAGGACTTGAAGGACTTGGTGGACTTGAAGGTGGCAAATTCACAATTGCATTTGGTGGTGGTGCTCCTAAATTTGCCGAAGGTGGTTTCCCAACAAGAGGTTCTCTTTTCTGGGCAGGGGAACAAGGCCCAGAACTTTTGGGTTCTATTGGTGGACATACTGCGGTAGCATCTAATGATGAAATCACAGGAATTGCTAATGCGGTGTATGCAACAGGTAATACTGAGGCAGAACTTCTTGGTCAGCTTATCACTGTTACAAGGATGATGCTTGATAAAGACCCTGTAGTAATTTCCGATAAGGAAATAGCAAGGATGAATCTTAGCGGACAGAACAAGTTAGGAATGAGTATTATAACATAAGTCAAGGCGGTCAGATGTCAAAGTCTGGCCGCTTTTTATTGGAGGTGTTAACTATGGCATTTCTTGAGATCAATGGAGTAGAAGTCCCTTGCCCAAGTGCAGGACTACAAATCATATTGAGTGATGCGGTTAACTCCGGACGTAATGCCAATGCGGAAGTTATCGCAGAGAAAGTTGGTAAGACCAATATAAAGTATAACGAACTTAAGTGGGTATGGCTTACAAGGGATGAATGGGGACTAATTTGTTCCCTTTTTTCAAATTTCTTTGTGGTGGCAAAGGTATGGAATCCGGCAACTAACGGATTTGTAAATATTAAGATGTATCCAGGTGATAGGTCTGCGGAAGTTTATTGGACGGAAAAAGACGGAGTTACACCAAAGAATTTTAAAGATTGCAAGGTAAATATTATTGATTGCGGAATCGTAGGAACAAGTTTCAATCCTAATGCGTGAGGCTACCAATGCAGAGAACAAGCAGAGCATACAAAACAGAACAAAAGGGATATTTGCGTAATGAGCAATATATATTTGTTTATCTTGGAGTAATCTCAAGAGAGGCACAGGCAAATGCATCTGCTCATGGCAATTTTACTATATACTCTGATTCAGAATCTCTTTTTAGCAATGTTAATTTTGAAGCATACTATGCAACCGCAGAACAAAACATGGCAAGGTGTGATGCATCACAATATTTTATGCCAAGAGATAGTGCGAAGTTTGCATTGTATCAGGGACTTGTTACACAGGATATTTTAGGCACTGTAACGTTTAGATTTGGCTCTTATAAGCATCTTAATATAAAAGGTCTTACTTTTGATTTTGGTGACTTTTACCCCACAAATTTTACGATTTCGAACGGCCATGAGAGCTATACATATATATATGAAAATGATGCTCCTGGCAAGTGGGTTACTGAGGATGAATTCCTTGACACCGAGTTTATAAAGATTACGGTTCATTCCATGGTTGGAGGAATCCAAAGACTTAGAATATTGTCTGCACTTTTTGGTGTTGGATTCATGTTTGATAACAAATCTCTTATTTCTACTTCATGGAAATCAGAGGTTGCACACTTATCAGATAGTCTTCCTTCCAAGGCTTTTTCTTTTACTATTGATAACCTTAGTAGGAAGTTTTCAGCAGATAACCCTCATTCATTTGTTGCATTCCTTGAAGAACAACAGGACGTACAGTTTGAGTTCGGAAGAAAAATGGATGACGGTACAATTTATAGGATACCGGGAGGCAAACTGAACCTTAATTCTTGGTCGAGTGATGATACACAGGCCAAGTTTACAGCGGTTGGCTACATGGATTATTCCACTGCTACTTATAATAAGGGACAGTATTATCCAGATGGTATTTCTTTGTTTGATTTGGCAGTTGATGTCTGTGAGGATGCAGGGTATGAGGATTACATAATAGATACATACCTTAAGAAGATCATTACACACAATCCTCTTCCGGTTGAAAAACATAAGAATTTGCTGCAACTTATAGCCAATGCATCCATGGCAATCTTAAGGGAAACAAGAGATGGTCGAATCGAGATTAAGACATCTTTTATCCCTGAAATAATAGATATATCTGATAATGGACATACGGATAATTCTCATATTGAGAACATTGTAGAGATAAACGAATCATACAATGAATACGCTAGTGCTGAACTTGATTTCTCATATGCAGACGGGCATCAATATTTCAGACCAAGAAATGCTGAAACAGGACTTATCCCTGCTGGTTATGTTTCAAGTGCGATATCTACTGCAAGTGGTGATTTTGAAGGAGAAACAGACAATTACCTTCACTTTGTATATGATGATGGAACAATAGTAGGAATTACCTTTAATGACGGAATAATGGAAGTCACAAAGGGACGTTTCCTTAGTGATGGTATTTCTGTAGCATTTAACGAGAAATCTACAAATAATCCTAAACTGACAATTGCTTGGGAAGCGGCATGGACGTTTTTTAATCTGACAATGATATTCTCAGACGTATATCCTAAGACAGTTGTTATTCATACATATAAGGATGATATAGAAATTGAGTCCTTTACAATAGAAGATACCATTGAGCTTACTACTCTTGTTAACCATGATTTCTATGATATTGACAAGATCATGTTTGAGTTTGTAGAGACCAATCCTTATCAAAGAATTCACCTTGGAAAAATTATCTTTGGTGATATCACTGATTATTGCATTGACTATAGGGATATGGCTACATCTCCTACAGCGGTAAGAACTGACTTTATCAAGAATGTAAATGTGGTTTATACAGAGTTCACATACGGAACAGAAGTTAAGACCGCAGGAACGGTTAACGCAGTTGAAGGTGAAAACACAACTGAGTTTAGAAAAGCCTACCATGATTATTCATTATCTTATAAAGAAATTAAGGATGATGATGAAGACTATACAAAGGCAAGCAAAATATTCGTTGATGAACTTCCTTCTCTTGAAGATGCCAAGTCAAGTACTCGTTATTTTGTTCCGACAGGTACAGATGGTCAGTACTATGAATATATGGTAAAGACAGAGGATAAGGTTAAGTCTTGGGAACTTAAGGATACTGTATCAGAAACAATAGTAAGCAGTTTGCCAGGAACACTTGCACTTCATACATTATATGTTGTTGAAACAGATACAGAACTTATATATCACCTGTATTTGATGGAGCAAACTAATAACGAAAATACGATATATTCACTTGGATATCAGGTCAGAGGAACGCTTACGATAGTAGAAAGTGGAGCTTACTACATTACATTTACTACTAATGTAGCGACACCTGTTACTATCTCTGGAATAGAATTCATTATCAATGAGCTGACTTATACTAATCAGCTTAATGAAGTAGGAATTGATAAAACTGCGACTAATGTACTGATTGATAATGTTGACCAAGCCGAGAAGGAGTGTGATTGGCTTACTGAGTATTACAATAATGATGTTGAATACAAGATACAGTATCGTGGTGAGCCTGCACTCGATCCTGATGACCAAATCTATACTGAGAACAAGTTTGTAGAACGAAACCTCATAAGAATAACATCTACACAGATTGATACGTCCGCTGGTATGAGTATGACATGTACACTCACAGGCAGACGTATTTCTTATGTTGAGGCGGCAAGAGTTGATTATGCAATAGTAGATCAGAGCGAGGTACAAGAATGAGTTACCAAAAGCATTTATGGGTAAGTAAAGAGATTATTACTTCTAAGAACTTAAACCACCTTGAGGATGGAGTATATCAGGAAGAGCAAAGAGCAATACTTGCAGAACAAAACTTAACTCAATCTGTTGGTTCAGAAACTCTAAGAGCCGAAAGTGCTGAATCAGCCTTATCTACAAGAGTAGGTGCTACAGAAAATGCAATAACAACTCTAAATGGAAATGACCAGGTAGTAGGGAGTGTTGATTACAAGATTGCTCAAGCCACTACTGATATAGGTGGTTATAAAGTAGTTATGGATCATACCGCAGTGTCTAACCCATCTAATAAGTATATCTACCTTGAACCTGATAATTCAGCAACAGGTACAGATAAGTTCAGCGAGTGGGTATGGACGGACTATGATAATCCAGGTACTTTCAGTTGGAAGTGTACAGGTGAGGTTTCACTTGATTTATCTGGGTATGTGCAGAAAACAGATTATGCTACAACGAGTGTTGCAGGTGTGGTTAAGCCTGATGGAACAACAATTACCGTTAATAATGGTGTGATTTCTTCCAATGCTATTGGTGGTGTATCTTCATTTAATGGAAGAACAGGAGCGGTTAATCCTGCAAATGGCGATTATTCATACTCTCAAATATCAGATACACCTACACTAGGAAGCGCAGCGGCTCTTGATGTACCTACATCAGGTAATGCATCATCGTCACAGGTAGTTAAGGGTGACGACTCAAGATTATCTAATGCAAGAACACCGACATCTCATACTCATACCAAGAGTCAGATTACAGATTTCCCTACTATTCCAGGTGGTGTGAAGATTGGTACTACAAGAGCAAATGCAACTGATACAACACTGTATTTCATAAGGAGTTGAATATGAGTCTTGAGTGGATACAACCTAAAACTGATTGGAGTGCACAATATGATGATGCAGGGTTGTTTATAGGAGATTTCTTTAACGTAACGGACTATAACCGTATAAAGAATAATCTCTTATATTTAAGAGAATTATCAACGCAGCTTGTCTCTGGTGTGCCAAGAATTACAGTAGGAGAGGATAAACATCTGCCAGACAATGATAACCCTGATTTTGATAATGACAATTTTTTTGCTGATGAAATCAATCTCATAGAAGATGCACTAGAAATAATAGACGATGCAATAGGGTGGGTTGATTTTGGTGAAAAACAGACCTTTTACGAGAATGGCAGGTTTATAGATGCTAATGAGTTAAATCGTATAGAACGAGCGGAATTAAGACTTTATAACTTGCTAGAAAATTCTATAAATGGCAAACACAGATTAGCATTCAGACTTGGAACTAGTGAACGTGATATAAGGGTCTGAGAAAGGGGATAGATATGTCAGCATTAAGAACAAATTATCAAGATGATGTATTTGAAGGAAACAGAAAATACACAGAGGTAAATAACCTGGATGGTTCTAAGTCATTTGTGGACGTTACTCAGTATCTGCAAAGGGGTGATACCTACGGAGCTGCGGAGATCAATGCTCAGAATGATGCTATTAATAAGAAGGGTGTAGTAGTATCAGACGTAGACATTGACGTTCAGGATAGACTCGTTGGTAATTTATATTTTTTCTATAGTTAATTAGCATCTCATTTGAGGTGCTTTTTTTATGCAAAAAGAAAGGAGCTAAGAAAATGGCAAAATATCTTGTTTTTAAGAATGGTGCGACAGAAGAGTTTACAGATGAATCCACCATTACAAATCTTTTCTGCGTTGTTGATGATTACGCTGACATTGATGCAATGCAGGCTAACTTCACTACAGAGAATATGGTAGGGGCAACATTTGATGGAGAACCTATCGAGAACATTGTTCCTGTTACCACAGTAGCAACAAACACATATGGTAACGAAAATGCAATCGTGGTTAACTTCCAAAACCGTTACAAGACAGCTGTTGAGATTTTACAGGAGCAGATGATCGAGGTTCAGGAAGCACTTGTAGAACTGTCTGAAGGCTAAAGAAAGGAGATTGTTATGGGAAAAGTAAACGCTAGACTTATTCATGATTACGTTGCATATGGTATTGATACTACTGTTCATTGCATCGCAGATGTCAAGGCTAAGTATAAGGATGCTACAAGAGCAGCTTATTTAGTTCTGTTTGGAACAGAAGCACCTGAGACCGATCCAAACGCATAAGAGATCAAGGGGTGAATAACCCCTTTTTCTCTTTAATATGGGATTTTGCTTATGAAAAGTGGAATAGAAAGATGCCAAGGGAAAAAGCCTAAAAAGGTTAAAAAGATAGATAAGATTGTTAAAGGAGTCTGCATCTATTGGATTAGCTTTGTTTGCGTGGCTTGGATTACATTCTGGGTTAAAGATTCTGTACCGGATACACTTATCCAATTTGGACTTGGTGGTGGCGCAGTAGAACTTCTTATAACAGGAGCAATTGAGATTTTTAGAGATTTGCACTTGGGAAAGGATGAAACATGACAATTCAGCTATTTTTATATCTATTTACTATTGGCTCTTTAGCTGCTTCTCTTTTGACAGAAACATTGAAAAAGGCATTTGTTAGTGTGTCGGCTAACGTAATTGCACTCGTAAATGCGATTATAGTTGGTGTTTTAGGGACTGTTGCTGCATATATCCTTATGGGAATAGCATTCACAGCTCAGAATGTGATCTGTATAATTCTTATGACAGTTTGCATCTGGATTGGCTGTATGTGCGGCTATGATAAAGTGATGCAGACCATTTCTCAGATAAAGGGGTAATAAAATGGCAAATGAAGCTACTATTAAAAACTTCATAGCAGAAATAGCACCATGCGCACAAAAAGCATATAAAGCTCTTGGTAAGGTTAAGCCTTCAGTATGTATTGGAATGGCTTGTGTGGAATCGGCCTATGGAACTTCTAAGATAATGCGACAACACCATGCATTTCTAGGTCATAAGGTTGGAAGTGGAAGAACCGCCCTTAAGTATTGGGATGGTTCTTTTTTTGTGGCTAAAACCAAGGAAGAGTACATAATTGGGCAACACACAGTCATCAAGGACGCTTTCAGGAGCTTCAAAAACACTGAGCAATGTATCTTTAATTTCTACGAACTTCTTAATACAAGCTTGTATTCAAGAGTTAAGGCAGAATCCGATTACAAAACTCAGATGAAACAAATTAAGGCATGTGGCTACATGACAAGCAGTACTGAAGTATCCAGTGTCTTGAAGCTAATTGAGAAATACCAGCTATTCAAATATGACTCTGATGAGATCATTGATAAGCCGAACCAGATCAAGATAAATCCATACAAGCGAACTAGCAACCTAATCAAACGTGGCATGAAGGGCGAGGATGTCTTTTGGCTACAGTGGGAATTAAATAGGCATGGAGCAAGTCTTGTTACGGATGGGGATTTTGGCAAAAAAACTTTGACGGCTGTAATTTCTTTTCAGCAAAAACACTTTCCATTGAAAGTTGATGGCGTGGTAGGCCCAAAAACTATTGCTGAACTAGAGAAATAATAAGCAAAGTGTAGTATACTATCCATGGGAAAAAATAAACACTTGGCAAGTCTAGGGTCGCTCCCGAAAGCATACCACGCTAGTATGTTGGCTTGCCACAACTATAGCGGCTATCAAAGCGAGGTAGAATATGAGTGATATGGAAAACGAGAAGATCAGTAACGAGACCGCGCATGAGATTATTGTTGCGGTTATGGAAAGACAGGTAAAGAGATTGTTTATTCTTTGCCTAGTAATTTTTGCAGCTTTAGTTATAAGCAACGCTGCATGGATTTACTATGAGAACAGTTTCCAAGATGTTGTAGTGACAGAGAACACTCAGGATGGTGAAGGAACTAATATCATGAGTGGTGGAGATGTAAACTATGGCGCAGAGAAGCAAGACAATTAAAACAAGAGTAAAGAAAAATGGTCTTCAAAATTCCGCAGGATATAGGATTTGCAAAAACTGCGGTGGAGATGGTTTGGTAAGAAAAAGAAAGAAAAAGTGATCTGACTTATTATTACATTTTGATGTATTGTAGCCAAGCTTAATCGTATTTTTAAACACAGAAAAGTATTTCTAGGCAAAATGAAGCCCTTGATGTTAATTCATCGGGGTTTTCTTGCTAGTTGACTAACCTTTATGATTGTTATATTATAAGGGTGCGGAAACGCAAACAAAAGTTATAAAGAGTTCTATGACAAAACGAAACCCCCGATGTAGGCGCATCGAGGGTTTCTTGCTGTTTGGAGTCAGCTACACTCAGGCTATGGCCGTGTTAATCTTCTCTGTCTAGCCATTTGCAAATGTAGTAGGCTACTATACTTGCCATGACAGAGATTAAAAAAGTTATAAATAGCTCTATGACTACCTCACCTCCTTTCTACCGGAGGCACACGGCCCAAATAGCATAACACAAACAGAATAATAATAAAAGAACAGGAAATCTCGAAACGAGGTTTCCTTTTTTATTGTCTGAAAGGAGAAAACACTATGGCAACATATAATGGACATAATGAAGATTCAAGCGGAAATATCTTACTGAGTATCGGTAATGGCATGACTGCAACAGTAGAAACAGGAACAACAGCAAGCCAGGCATACACAAAAGGATCTTATCTGTTTTTTAATAACAGACTTTGTAAGGCTACTTCTGCAATTTCAAGAGGTGCTTCATTGGCCATAGGAACAAATCTTTCACAGACATCAATAGGTCAGGAAATAACAAGCCACCTTAGAGCGTCCAATGGAGATGAGTTTTATTTTGACTACAAAGATTCAAAGCCAGGCTACTATCCATCTGCATCTAAGGTAGCTTCACAATTCGTCCCATTTGGAGGAACATGGAGTGCCTTCAGCCCGGTAGGAAGAACAGCAACAGTGCTAGGAACAAACTTTACTGTTGGAAAGTATTATGTTTTTAGATTATTTGGCTCATATGTTTTTGATGGTACATTTGTAGGAGCTAATGTAATATCCTCATCAGGCAACATAGGTTCTTTGGGCCAGGGATATACACGTTCATATATTCTTCAAGCAACATCTACTACAATAACGTCCTCTGTCAGTTTTAATAACAATCCAGATGGCGCACTATCTCTAGGTACATTTTAGACGAACAGCATCGACAGGATCTATTGCTGAAGTACCAACTTCAACAGCATATGTAGTTAATCTTGGGTATAAGCCTAAAGTAGTTTTGCTAAAAATATACTACAGTACCAATGTTGATTATATGTTGTTTACATACAATGAAACTTTTTTTACCTGGATATTTTTCATACGTACAATATTATGCAGGGGGTTGGGGTGGCGGGGGTACTCCTCTAGGAACTTCCGCTATATGCATACTTGATATAACGTCAACAGGATTTACTATAAAGTCAGTATATGGTGGGATGTATGGGACATATATAGCTTACAAAGATTAAAGCAAATCGTAATTTTCAAAATGTCAAAAGTTCAACTTGATTTAAGTGTTATATCCCTGTAGCATATACGGTTACTGGATAACTATAACTGGCAAGATTAATGGTTTCTCCGACATTATAATCTCGGTCTATGACTATTGAACCCGTAGCCTCAGCTGCTCGGATATGACAGCGAGCAATTGTTGTAACTTGTGTTTGAAAATAACTCAAGAAATTCCCTGATTGTCCACTCACTTTTACTGAATAAGATGAACCATTAAAACTTATACCATACGCCCATATTGTTCCAGCATAACCACTTGCAGTTTCAAAAACAGTTGTTCGCTTGAATAAGACATTATTTGGATATAGTTAATGTAGCAATCAAACCATTGTAATATGTGATGTATTTATAATTCTGAATGTTGTTTGTTACATTGACAGATAGCTGTGTTAGTGTTTGGAAATCGTTTGTACCATACAATGCGTTTCTACCACTACTACCTGCCATGTTGAATGTTTTATATCCATCAACATTCCATAATATTGAATCATAATATGATGTCATTGTAATGCTAGTAGCATTGCCAACTACTGCAACATTATCTCCTTGGCGGAAGTAATCGCCTGGGTTTCCGAAGACAGTTCGTTGAAATAATACCGATTACCACGATATAGTAACCGAATAAACAGGAGCTTGATAACCTACTGCACAATACCTTATATAATCGTAATTTAGATTGGTGAGTGTTCTGTTCCAACCACTACTCAAATCTGTTATGACTCCATCTTTAAATCCTTGCATACTTCCAGCTACCGCGTTGGCAATACTAAAAGTACTAGTAAAATTTTTCAGATCAGCTGTATAAAACAGAAGAGAAAATGAACCATAGCTATCTGTTCCAGACACCGCAACTCCATTAGCAAACGATCCAATGGTATCTATAACAGATGGTTTCTCATATAAGTATTGATTAGATTTCAGCAATGCCACGCCTGTTCCTTAAGAACAACCGCTTTTAATCGTCTTGTTCTTGTAAACTACATGCTGTTGGATTCATATGTGAATAAGTAAGAGTAGATGCAGTTGCCAAGATAAGAACTGCGTTCTGTCTATACACTCCACCATCTGAAGTACCAATGCACTTAGCTAAAATAGTTGCACCACTTGAAATTGTAAACTCAATATATCCAGTGCTAGCCCATATCAAATACATCTTGTTTGGAGTATACCCACTAGAGCTTGTATAGTATGCGCTAGAGTTCCATGTTGGTGTAAAAGCATGGAAGCTAGAGGTGGTTCGTTAAAATGTTTCGCTACGATAATACAACTTTCCTGTATATACAACCGCAACGTTTGTCGCTCGATATCCTTTATTTACTACAACAATTCCAGTTGAAGGTGTATATGATATTGTCACATTTCCTAATGTCACGCTACCATCGGGAGTATGTCCTTGAACAGACGTTACAATGATAAAAAAGTTGTCGCTAGTTAAACTAGAATAATTTGTTAATTGACTACGTATATCAAATGTATCTTGCTGATAAGCAGTACGTAAATCCGCTAAATACTTGACTTCCAGTGTTCGTTGAAATCATACGAGCCAAAAGTTGTTGTTAATTTTAGTTAAATGTAAATAATCCATAACCCGCAGTATTATGTCTATTAGTATTACAACGTATAGTTACAGAAGTCGCTTCACTAGGAACAGATATATTTCCTGTAATTGTTGGCTTTGTATTTCCTACAGTTCCAGTTGTTCCATTACTAAAAGAATAAGTAATAGTTGGAGTGACATCTGAGTGACCAGTGAATGAATATGCAATTGTGGATAATCCATTTACAGGAAACGTATACGTATAATACGCTGGATACGTATTCCCAGCATGGTAGTTGGTAAATGAAAAAGTTACACCAGACAATGTTCGTTGAAATTATACCGATTATTTCAAAGCATAAACTACTGATACTCCTTGATATACATTACCTAGCTGATATGGAGTTGATGTAACTGTAATATCTGTCCAAGCGGGTGATATCGTGTAGTTTCTAAATACTCTGTACTTTCCTGTTCTTAACGCAAATGTATTACATTCGGTTGATATGTTTGAGAATTGGAAATACGTAGTAGAAAATGAATAATGATTACTAATTGATATTTCGTTCATGCTTGAATCATAAACAGTAGCTCCTTGATTCACACAATAGACCAATACTTCATTCCATTCAATTCCCGTTCCTTGGAAAAACACGCAATTTTAGTTAATCAAAGATACTGGCCCAGTGCCTACTACAAATATACATCCACCACTCATAGAACCAGAGTAAGCTCCTGTGACTTGTATCACTCCTGAACTTATGAATGAAGGAGATACACGCGCATCTGTAATACCGTCAGTATAGATTTTGGTAAGAGTGTTTGTGCTAGATTTAAAGCTCCACATACCATTACCATAGTAAGCACCTAACATCAGATATCCGTCAGGTGCTTGAGACACATTAAACTGTCGATTGTAAACTACAGTAGTGGCTTCTATCATAGGAGAATAGGCTACGCTTGGGGTTGTTCGCTAAAATACTACTTACGTTGTTGGTAACGGTTCAGGAGTGTAATAAACTCTGCAATTACAATACAGATAATATTCTCCGCCCCATCCCGCGCTACATGTTAATGTCCCTGTAGAGGAATCATATGTCCAAGTGGGAGTTGGATCACCATAAGAAATATTATGTGCAGCTATAGATGTAACTATGCAAAAGAAATTATCATGTGTCGCACTTCTGTAAGCAGAAACTTTAGACTTTACATCAAAAGAACTACTTAGCGAAAACGTTCCGATAAAGATATTTTGTGAAGTTCATTTGAATAATACCTTAATTATTCAATCCACAACTGTGACCAATAGCCACCACCATAGTTATAGTAAGAAAAAGAATCCGAATCAGTTTTTATAGTTCCTGTGAACACATATAATCGAGTTATGCTAGAAGGAGCATATACATAATTAGTGTGCCCATTATTGTAACTACAATCATAGTAAGTTCCGGTTAGCACTGTTCCGTTTTGAGAATATGTGAGAGTATAACCCTCCACAGTATACGCAGTAATAACAAACTTCTTGCCTTTGTATCCGTTGATTAACATTTCTGGAAATGATGAACTAGAAGTACTTGGATAAATATAGTAAGCTGTGGAATATTGCGCAGTTCGTCAATATGCTACAATTTCTGCACTATTGAAAAAAGCAGTTCCCAATGCACCACTAAACGTACCAACATAACCAAAAGATTGCCCAATATTATAATTGTTATCTACAGAGTATTGTGTGGTAGCATTATCAAAATGTCCAACTATATGACAATTTTTTAATGCAGTAACAGTAAGATTATTGCCAGTTCCATACTTCCATGTTGAATCCCATGTTAGCTTAAAGAAATTATTGACATTAACTTCAAAACTTGTAGCCCCTAAATTATTAGTATGCGTTAACAACGATTTTCCACTAAACGAAGATGGAGTATATATTGTATCTCCATAATACAAGCCATAAAAATAGGCTTGAAGTCCCGTTGGTATAAATCACACGTAAATTTTACTTGAATACAATAGCAACGTCACCACCGACAGTATTCCAAGTCGCTGATTGATAATTAGTAACTTCTATTTGATACAGCGAACATTTTGAGTTATACCCACCTGGATAATTTGCATTTGCATTCTTACTATTTACTGTACTTAAATGAGTTGCAGTAGCATTCGTGAGTCCGTTTATTGCAATAGGGTTAGTATCTGTATTTGTTGCATTGTATGTCTCAATTAGCATGTACCATGTTCCATTAGACTTAAATGGCAAATCTTGATTTGCATTATAGTGCGGTTTGTACATTGCAGCATTTGTTATCGAGTACAGATTTGAGGGAGTTCCTTAATTAAATACCATATATTTGTTTAGGGACAGCTGCATTAGAACCTCCTACTCCGTTAGGCAAAACACCATTAGTGAAAGTCACTCCGCTATTATCAACAGTTACGTTCCTACCGTATGCACAATAGTTTACAAGTGAGCAACACATTGCAACAAAAGAGTTTGATGTGCCTTTGTCTACATATGCAACATTTGAAACGCTTTGTAACGTGATATCGTATCCAACAATTATTACTCCACTATAAGATGTCAAGTCTAGTGATACTTTCTGAGCTGCAAATTCTGCACTAAGATTAGGGTTTGTCCAGAGCAGAGTCTTTGTTCGAACAAAAAGGAATGATTATGAGATTGAAACTTTTTATAATTGCCCTAATTTTTTTATGCATAGGATTATTTATAAAAAATCAGCTAGTAACAAGTGAGCAGTTATGCTATGTAGTAGGATCTATATTTGTTCTTCTAGCCATAGCATTAGATGATAGAAAGAAATAACCGCGTAAAAGGAATGTTTGACGTGGTTTTCTTATGCAATTTTCTAATTATCTAAATTCTGTTTATAAAACTTCTAATTCTTATAATCCCATTGTTTTATATAAACACCTCTAAAGAAAACTGATATAATCCTTAGTCGGAGGTGATTTATTTGGATAATGAAAAAATGATAGTAGGCTATGCCAGAGTATCTACACCCAAGCAGAGTCTACGCAGGCAGATAGACAACTTAAAGTCTGCCTACCCAAACATTGTTGTGGTGTCTGAGGTATTTACCGGAAGCACCGACAATAGACCGAAATGGAAAAAGCTAATGAGGCAATGCCGCGCTGGTAACATTAGCAAGTTGGTTTTTGATGAAGTTTCCAGGTTCAGTAGAAATGCGGAGGAAGCTATTGTCGAGTATAAGGAATTGTATTCGTTAGGGATTGAGTTGGAGTTCCTGAAAGAGCCACACATCAATTCTAAGATATACAGAGATGCTTCTGAGCGAAAAATCGAGATTGCCACAGGCTCTATGGATCACGAGACTGCACAACTTATTACAACGGTTATAGGTGGTTTGAACGATTACTTATTGTCTGTTGCGGAAAAGCAGATATTCTTAGCATTTGAACATGCGCAAAAGGAAAGGGAACTATTATCCAAGAGAACATCAGAAGGATTGAAACAAGCTAAGTTAATGGGTAGCAAGGTAGGAAGACAACCAGGGCAAAAGTTAGTTACCAAAAAGTCTAAGAGAGCAAAACGTATAATTCGGAATCACTATGAACTATTCGGTGGAGAGTTGACCGCGACACAGTGTTTCACCCTTGCGCAAATAACGAAATCGACTTTTTATAGGTATCTGAATGAGATGAGAGAAGAAGACAAGGCCAGGGGAATAATATGGGATGATGAAATCCTGGCAGAAAAGATAGACAAGAAAGAAACTGATCCAGACGAAATAGTTAAGACCATTATTGCTAACAAAAAAACGCGAAAGCCTATTAACTAAGCAATCACGCTGATTGATAAGCATATACTTATCTTTGACAAAGAAAAAGTATATGATAAAGGCAAAAATTAAACAAGAACAAAATGACTTAATTTTATTCATTATCTGATATAATGGATTAAAGGCGGTTACAATGTGGGTTACAAGAAACATCAGCTTAAGGATGTCACAAGATCACAACTAAATCACATCATTGATGAATATATCATAGGTTTCAAGGCAGAACGCAATCGGAGCATTATGCGTGAAAGGCTATGTGAAGGTCATACATATGAAGAACTGGCTGAGATGTATGATATGTCTGTCAATCAGATTAAGAATATTGTATACAGGGAATTAGAAGTATTAAGCAGACATTTAGAGGTAGAAATCAACTGATTTCTACCTCTATTTTTTGGCCTAAAATTGTACTTTTCTTTGATTTTTCAATAAGTACTTTTATCTGAAAATGTATATAGAGGATAAAAGTATGTCTTTTTGTTATTACCAACCAAACCCCCTACATAAGAATGGAAAAGGTGATTGCACTGTTCGCAGTGTATCAAAGGCATTAGGCATATCTTGGGATTCTGCTTACATTGATTTAGTTATGCAGGGTTATCTTTTAAAAGATATGCCTTCCTCGAATGAAGTTATGTCCTCATATCTAAGATCTAAAGGTTTTAGGCGATATGCGGTTAGCAACACTTGTCCTGATTGTTATAGCTTTGAAGATTTCGCACAAGACCATCCACAAGGAACGTTCATAGTCGGAACTGGGACTCATGTAGCTTGTATCGATTCAGGTTGCATTTACGATAGCTGGGATAGTTCCGACTGTGTGGTTATCTACTATTACGAAAAGGAGTATGAGCCATGGTAAATCCAACTTATTCACCCAATTATCAGTATTGTTATCCAGGAAATCAAATGCAATATCAAGCACCTGTCATACAGCAGCCTATTCTTTCTCAACCAGTTCAACAGACTGTTCCTAATCAGATTCTTGCATGGGTTCAGAGTGAAGAAGAGGGTGTTAAATATCCACTCAATGCAGGGCAAAGCATTTTTCTTATGAATCAGCATGACCCATATCTTTATATGAAATCTGTGGATCAGCTTGGAAAAACAACATTTATCAAAAAGCGTCTTGTTGATGAAACAGAAAATCAGGAACAAAAAGTAGATCTTACTGATTATATCCGCAAAGAAGAAATTGAAAATATCATTTTGGATATTGTCCAAAAAGAAGTTGAAAAACGTGTTTCTCAGATTTCTTTTAAGCCAACAAGAAAGAAAACAGTAGTTGTTGATGAAGACGAGGACTAATCTATGAATCCATTTTTTAGACCAGGTATGCAAGGAATGCTCCCACCACCAGCTCAAAACATAATGAATATCATGCGTCAGGTTCAGCAAATCAAACAGCATCCAAATCAGCTTGCAGATTTATTAAAGCGAAGAGGAATGATTGATGATAACCAGGTTAAAGATATTCAAAAAATGGGAAATAACTATGAACAAATAGGACATTATCTTATGAATAATGGGAAAATGCCAACTAACATTCAGCAATACGAAAGTCAAGTTAATCAAGTCCAAAACATGATGAATCCCCCTCAGAATGTTCAAACCGGACAGAATTAATTAGACATAGAAAAAGAGCGTATCAGTATGCTTGGTGGCCTGATACGCTCCCTTACGAAACAAGTTTACACTTATTCCCTAACCAAGATAAGTATAAGCCTTTCGTAAGGATTTAACAATGGTTTCATTTTGCGCAAATGAAAATACAACCTTATGAAAGGAGAAATTCTTATGAATGACGAGAACATGGTAATGCCTGTACAGCCTTTGTATGGCGGCGCTGGTTATGGCGGTGGTATGGGTGGATTCGGCTACGGCGGTGATTGGTGGCTGATTCTTATTCTTTTATTCGCTTGTGGCGGATGGGGAAATGGATTTGGCGG
>AUXO017193353.1_pt1 | contig 28393 bp, 26 predicted proteins | sample 768731 | NCBI WGS metagenome assembly AUXO01 (sample SAMN02715735, study PRJNA202380) | gut metagenome | biome: sheep rumen | host: Ovis aries | place: New Zealand: Palmerston North
ACGTTGGGAAGGTTGTATTTCAATGCTATTTCCTTCCTTGATTTACCACTTTGCATGTACTCGATGCAGATACTTCGCTTCAAAGAGCGGCTAAATTTTTGTCTACTCATAATTCCTAAATAAATCTAATTTTTTAACATTTATGACGAATTATGAGTCAACCTATTTCAGTACAAGACAGGCTAATCAAAAATTTTACACCTTAATCTTCACGCCCCATTCCAGTAAGTACTTAACTATCAGTATGATAAGATAAGAATAAAGTAGAGAGATGAGAATTCCTACCCCGCCAAAATATACTCCTTCGGGCAGTGAAAGACCTAAAATATCTTTTAATGCATACCAAACATAAGGAAGAATATAGCAGGTTAGAGTGGCCACACCGGCTGGTTTAAGCCACTGGAACCATGAATTTTTCCCTTTTACATCGGTTATATAAAAAATAAGGGCCAATGAAACGAAATAAATAGCCAGGCAATAAAAGAGCCAGGTAGGTGTGGCTTGAATCTTGGAAACAATCCAGAAATGATGACAAACCACTCCTGAAAGGCAGCAGCAGACACCTGCCAGCAATAAAGTCAGAATGAGCGTGCGATGTCCGTTCTTCTGCTGTGCCAAATGCTTCATAACCAGAGAAGTCATTAGTCCAGAAATGCCCAGTGCATGATGAGTCCATCCACCCGGAATGAAAGGAAGCAACACGGCACGGGAGAAGTATTCCTCTGGAATCAGACTACTTTGGTTCAGCACACAAAGTAGGATGAACACTGCACATACTATACCGTTAGCTGTCAAATTTTTTCTAGTAAACAGGTAGACCAAGGAAACCACCAGATAAGTCCATCCGATAAGTCCCAGTATCCCCCACCAGCCTGTCTGAAACGGCTTTCCACTCACATCGGAATAAATTAGCAGTCCAGCTAGCAGAAGAACACCAGCCCACTTCAATGCCTTGTAAATTCCCCTGTGCTGAGCCAGTGCAGGAGCGTCCAACCAAGTAAGAATAAACCCGATGGCCATAAGCAGCATGAACCAAGAACCGGAGATAACCCCATGCTCACTGCAGTTCAAGGTAAACAATCCCATGACCACCAGTGAGAAGGTTCGGATAAGAATGTGGGTGATGACCTGTAAATAATTTTCACCTTTCTTAAAGCGATTTTCCAAGGCGAAGGGAACCGACATGCCCACGCAGAAAAGGAAGGCAGGGAAGATAATGTCGGAGAAACCTAGCATATTCTGATCTGCCTTTGCGTGAAAGAGCCATTCAGGCACCCCTTTCAGACCGGGAATGTCATTCACAAACAGCATGAGGAACATGGTGATGGACCGAAGCACATCAATTGCAGCAACTCTGTTTTTCATGGTTATCGGGTTACAAAGATTACTGCAAATGTAATGATTTATTCCCACATATCCTACCCCTCCCCTTCTTTTTTTTCATCAAGCAGCTCCGGTTTGCAGGGAGGGAACCTGAGTATACCGTCCGCTCACGAAACCGATGCGGTGGTCTTTCTCCTGTTTCTTGCCCTCCATGCGAGCCCTCAAGGATTCATATTTCTTGACGTCATTCTCGGAAACCGAACGCCGGGATTGCTTGATTCGAGCCACCAAATCGCTCATGCCGATGGGCAGTTCCGCAATGGCTGCATCCAGCGCTGCCTGGTTCACCAGATGGCAGATATCGGCCGAAACAAACCCTTCTGTCATGGTAGCCAAAACCTCCGTATCTACCTCATTTCCACCGGAAATATACAAGGGGCGGTCTTTCAGCTCATGCTGGAAAAGTGCCTCACGAGCTGCCTTGTCGGGCATGGGCACATAGACCAGTTTCTCCAGTCGGCCAGCCCTCAAGACTGCCGGGTCTATCAAGTCGGGACGGTTGGTAGACCCCATCACAAAGATGCCCCGCTCACTACAGTTGTTCAGTTGGGAAAGGAACTCGTTCACCTCTCCTGCCATGTGATTCTCGGTAGGATTCCTTCTGGGCAGCAAGGCATCTATCTCATCGAAGTAGATGACGCAAGGAGCATTTTGTTGTGCTTTTTCAAAAAGGCTACGGATAAGCGACTGAGACCCATGGATGAAGACATTTCCCAAATCGCTGGCCTTCACCAGGGCATAATTCATGCCCGACTCCTCTGCAAAGTTCTCAGCAATGAACGTTTTTCCGCATCCAGGAGGCCCGTAGAGCACCATTCCGTTGAGGGGTTTCAGTCGGTAAATTTCAGCTACGTCAGGATTTTTCAGGGCGAAGAGCACCTCACGCTTCAGCATGGTCTTCAGTTCCTCCATGCCTGCCACACGGTTGAATCCCCCATTTCCAGTAGGCTTTTGGAAAGAGAGCTGGATGGAAGGCTGACCAGGGTTAGACTGGGGAAAATTCGGGGCGAAAAAAGGATCATCATCGTCCTCTTCCTCTTCTTCCAGCTGCACCAGTTCATCACGCAGCGCAAAAAAAGCTTGGGTCATTTCCTCTATGGTCTGGAAGCGCTCTTGAGGGTCCAGGCTCATGGCTTTCTTCAGAAAAGCCAGCGTTCCACTGTAACCCGGCTCAAGCAGAAAGCCCCAGTCCGGTTCCTTCTCCCGACAAGTACGGATGATGCACTCACCATAGTCATCGGTGGCCTCCTCGTCTTTCCAGGGAAACTTTTTCCGAAGGAAGTAAAACAGCAGACAGCCCATGGCAAAGATATCGGTCCGGGCATCGCTCACTCCCTGAAATGCCTCATTGGCCTTGAACCAATTATTATTCCCTGATTCCCAAGGCTCTTCAGGAGTGGAATAACGGGAGATGTCCGTAAAACAGGTAAAGCGCGCACGCCAGCCATCTGTGGTCCGCTCTACCCACACATTGAACGGATGAATGAAGTTCAGGCACATGGGGTATTTCATGCCATGAAGCTTGAGCAACTGCCCCAGCAGGCCGCTGAACATGTTGAAGCAGCTCTCTGCAGGGCGGGATTCTAAGTCCTGAGAAGTATCCATAAAAGGAAGAAGAGAATTGGATGGAGAAACCTGCACCCAAAAATCTTGATTTTCAATTTCCGCTCTAAAGAGTTCAACCTCCTCATCTCCTGAGAAAAGCGTCAGACCATCGGTCCTATCTTCCAGATACAAAGGACGCTCGTGAGGATTTGTCAACATCAGCAGGACTCTTCGTTTCTTCTGAATGTCCATCGCCCTATAAACCTCGGTTCCTAACCACAGCTCGCAAGTACCTAAAATGGTGAAACGGTTCAGTAAAAGATCGCCAATTTGAAAAGAATAATTACTCATGAAAAAGGTATTTAGGAAAATTGTATTTGAAAAAACTACCATGATATAGTGCAAAAATCAAGTCTTTTTTACTCACTTCTACCCACTTTTTTTCGTGCATTTAACAATTTTTTAAAGAATTTCTTCCCTCTGCGTTTTTTTTACGCATAAATCTTGGAATTTTAAAACTAATCTTCTAATTTTGCCACAGAAATAAAAAAACACAAATAATGAAGACTTATACCTATAATCACCCCCATCCGGCGGTCACCACAGACTGCGTCATCTTCGGATTTGATGGCGAAAAGCTGAAAATTCTGCTCATAGAACGTGGAGTGGCACCTTATAAAGGATGCTGGGCACTGCCTGGCGGATTCCTGAAAATGGAAGGAGAAAACAAGGACCGGGATGCACTGGACTGTGCCAAGAGGGAACTCCAGGAAGAGACGGGACTGAGCAATGTGTATATAGAACAACTGCAAGCTTTCACTGCTTCGAACCGTGACCCTCGCGAATGGGTTATTACCATAGCACACTATGCCCTTGTTCGCATTTCAGAAGTCAAGGGAGGCGACGATGCAGCCCGAGCTGAATGGAAAGACCTAGACAATTTGCCTGCACTGGCCTTCGACCACCAGCAGATAGTGGATTTTGCCGTGAAGCGTCTGCGGGAAAAACTGCGTTTCGAGCCTGTGGGATTCGACCTGCTGGACCGGAAATTCACCATGACTACCCTGCAGAATCTGTATGAGGCTATCATGGGTGTGAAATACGACCGACGAAACTTCAGCAAGAAAATGCTCTATCTGGGGCTGGTGGAAAGACTGGACGAAAAGGTTACCGGAGCACCCAACAAGGCCCCTTACCTGTTCCGGTTCAACAAGGAAAGGTACGAGGAACTGAAAATAAAGGGTGTGAAAATAGATTTCTAGAGGTCTTTTCTGATTTCCTGGAGAAGGCCTTCACAAGCATCTTCCAGCACATCTAGCACATATTTAAAATCCTGATCTCCACCATAGTAGGGGTCGGGAACAGTGTCAACCTGATACTTTTGGCAAAAATCCGTCATGCGGCGGATTTTGCCTTGAGCCTCAGCCGAGGGAGCCAGTCGCTGAAGCTGACGGATGTTGTTCTCATCCATCCCAATAATCCAATCGAACTTATCGAAATCCTGTCTCCGGATAGGACGCGAGAGGTGCGTAAGATGGTACCCCCTCCGCTGGGCATGCCTGCGCATCCTGGGGTCTGAAAGTTCCCCCTCATGATAGTCTATCAGCCCAGCAGAATCCAACCTTATTTTATCCTCCAGCCCAGCCCGAAGCACCTGCTGGCGCATGACTTCCTCTGCAGCCGAGGAACGACAGATATTTCCCAAACAAAAGAAAAGTATGTTCATGTCACAGATATTTCTGCAAAAATACAAATATTTCATGAATTTTACTACCTTTGCAAGAAATGTAAGACCTAAGAATTTATATGATGAAAAACAAGTTTAAAAATGCAATCCTTGGCATGGCATTGTTCTGCTTCGTGCCAGCCATGGCTCAACATTGGGACCCGAGCCAGTATCCGTTCGACCTGATAGCTCCTTATCTGATTCAGGCTGGGCAACTAGATGTAGTGACCCAGAACTTCAAGGCACGTGGAGAATACGACATGACTGCTGATTACTGGAATGCGCTCTGGATTAAGGTTCCCGATGCCAAAGACAAGGATTTTGGCGTGTTTAAGTTCCGTAAGGATATTTCCCTGAATACGGTGCCAAAAGAGTTTGTGGTCTATGTTTCCGGCGATGAGCGATACAAACTCTACGTGAACGGAACCATCGTTTCCCTAGGCCCAGCTCGCAGCGATGCCAGCCACTGGAGGTATGAAACAGTCAATCTGGCTCCTTACCTGAAACCTGGAAAGAATGTGGTGGCTGCCTTGGTTTACAACGAGGGTGGCAATAAGACCATTGCCAATGCCAGCATCCGTACAGGCTTCATGATGATGGGAAAGGGGGAAGCTGCCGTACTGACCACCGACCAAACATGGAAATGCCTGGAGGATAAGTCGGTAACCCCACTGCCTGTCACCGTAGCCGGATATTACGCCCTGGGCCCTGCTGAAAAAGTAGTGCTGGCCCAGCAAATTTCCGACTGGCTCTCACCGGATGCCGACCTAAGCACCTGGAAGAATGCACAGCCTTACGACCTGGTCTTTCCACACGATACTAGCAGTGGTACAGGCGGTTACAGCGACAAACACCTGATGGTTCCTTCCCCACTTCCACAAATGGAACTCCAGGAAACTCGCCTGCAAAGCGTGAGAAAAAATGGTGGTTTGAAAATTCCTGCCGGCTTCCCAAAAGTTAAGGCAGACGTGACCATTCCAGCCAACCAGACCATAGACCTGCTGCTGGATAATGAAGTGCTGACCAATGCCTACTTCCATCTGCTCTTCAGCAAAGGAAAGGATGCTAAAATAGGCATCACTTATGCGGAAACGCTTTATGCAGACGACCAGCACAGTCAGAAGGGAAACCGAAACGAAGTGGAGGGTAAGGTACTGTTCGGAAAAACTGACCAACTGATTTCCAGCGGCGCACTGAACCAGGAATTCACTACACTGGAATTCCGCACCTACCGCTACGTGAATCTGCATATAGAAACAGCTGCCGAACCGCTGACTTTGAACGATGTAGGTGGAACCTTCGTGGGCTATCCGTTTGAGCTCAAGGCTTCGCTCAACACAGACAATCAGGAACTGCAGAAGATTCTGGAGATAGGCTGGAGAACAGCCCGCCTGTGTGCCTTTGAAACTTATGTGGACTGCCCATACTACGAGCAACTGCAATACCTGGGCGATACACGCATTCAGGCACTTATCTCCTACTTCAACGCTGGCGACGACCGTCTGGCCAAGAACTTCCTGAGACAGTCCGACCTGAGCCGAAATGCAGAGGGAATCGCCATGGGACGAGCTCCATCCGACTCATCACCTCAGTACATCACTCCGTATGCGCTGAGCTACATCTATGCCATTCATGACTACCTGATGTACGGCACAGACCGGGAACTGATAGAGGAACTGCTGCCGGGTATGGAGCAGATTCTGAACTACTTCCACCGCTACCAGAAGAACGGCAGCCGACTGAAGAACCTGCCGGGCTGGAATTTCTCCGACTGGGTGAATAATCACGAGGGCTGGACCCAAGGTGTGGCTGCCCGTGGCGCTGACGGAAGTTCTAGCCTGATGGATTTGCAGTTGCTACTAGGCTATCAGATGGCTAGCAGACTGGAAAAAGAGTTTGGTCACCATGAACAAAGCCAGCTTTATGCCCAACGTGCAGAGGAATTGAAGAAAGACATCCGTACCGCCTACTGGAACCCGGAACGAGGACTTTACGCAGACCGTGCAGAACAGGACCGTTTCTCCCAGCATGCCAACTCTCTGGCTATTCTCTGCGGCATGGACAATGAGGCCACTCAGAAAGAAATAGGCCGCAAACTGACTGCAGACAGTTCCCTGGCTCCTTGCTCCCTGTACTACCGTTTCTACCTGATACAAGCCCTCATAGAGGCTGGCTACGGGAACGACCTGCTGAACTGGCTGGACCCTTGGAAGGAAAACATCCGACTGGGTCTTACCACCTGGGCTGAAGACTTGAATCCAGAGACTTCTCGTTCCGACTGCCACGCATGGGGTGCTACGCCAAACATAGAGTTCTACCGCACATTGCTGGGTATAGACGCAGCCTCTCCTGCATTTGCCACCGTGAAGATAGAGCCTCATCTGGGCACCTTGAAGGGAATAGGTGGAACCATGCCTCACCCGAAAGGACAGATTACCGTGAGCTATAAAGTGAACGGAAGTAAAATGAAAGCTACCATAGAGCTCCCTACCGGAGTAACCGGTAACTTTATCTGGAACGGAAAAACTACTCCGTTAAAGGGTGGTAAGAACGAAATTAAGCTCTAATCCAAAACATCCATAATGAACGAAGCCATCATTCCGAGAGGGGATGATGGCTTCGCCTTTTTTATAAAGTTAACCTAGAAAGTTCTGAGCCAAGCTTCCAATTCTCCCGTCCATTCACGCTTGAAGAAGAAATCATCGGCAAATCCCCAGCCATGACTTCCTGTAGGATAGACATGAAGAGTGGCTTCGGTCTTAAACTTACGCAGGGCCTTGAAATAATCCACGCTGTCGGTGCAAGGAACCACTGGGTCGTCAGCACTGCAGGCAATGAAAGCAGGTGGGGTGTTTTCCGTGACATGGTTCATCACGGTATACTTCTGAATTTCAGCCTCAGAGGCATTCTCGCCCATCATAATCTTATTGATGAACGGATTCATGGTAGTGAAAGCATAAAGCAGTACCTGGAAGTCGGGACGATCTTCGGCAGAAGTGAATTTCGTAGCTGCCTGAATGGCTAGATTACCACCGGCAGAACAACCCATAATACCTATCTTGTGAGGGTCTGCTCCCCACTCTGCAGCACGCTTACGCATTATCTTGATGGCCTCCAGCGCATCGCTTACCGTAGTCTCAAAATGTCCGTTCGGCAAACGGTATTTCAGCACAGCTAGAGTCACACCCTGATGATTCAGCCACTTGGCCATGGAATGACCTTCCTTCTCAATGGCCAGATTCATGTAGGCTCCACCTGGGCAGGCAATGATGACCTTGCCATTCGGCTTAGCTGCCGGATAGACAGTGATAGTGGGGTTAGAGACATTGCTCACATGGCTGGGGTCGGAAGAAACTTCAGGACCAGTCACCTCATTACTGTTGGGAGCCCCATTGGGCCACAATTCAATAACCAATGGCTTTTGAGCTGTTTGCTGAGCAAAACCTACCAGAGAAGTTAACGCAGCAAACAGAAACGTAAACATTCTGTTTTTCATATTTCAATTCGTTAAAAAGGTTTCAGAAATAAAGGATTAGAACCGGCCTCCGGCACCACCACCGCCAAAATGACCTCCACCGAAGGAACCGCCTCCGAAACCACCGCCAAAGCCACCTCCACGGCCAAATCCACTACGGCTTCCACCACCCATGATAATGGCACGGTTCCAATAGTTGTCGTCATAATCGGTTTCTATACGGGTGAAAGTATGCCCACAGTTGGTACACAGATAAGTAGCTTGCTTCTTAATGATTCCGTTTTTCTTACTGAGCTGAACTTTTCCCACCAACTGGATAGTAAGTTTTCCACACTTAGGACACTTCCGGCTCTGGCGGTCTTTGTAGATAATGAGGAGCATGATGCCAGCAAAGCCGATGATGACTAGCAATAAAGCTAATAAAGCACCTTCATCATCATCTGAAGAGCCATTCAATTCAGCCACAAGCGACTCATCTTCATTTATATAGCCACTGCAGGCCTCCAAGGTCTGAACCATAGCCTGATCCCAGTCGCCCTGCTTGAGATAAGGAAGCATGTAGTGATTTTCTATACGCTTGCAGATGGCATCGGGCAATGTGCCTTCCAGTCCACTACCAGTAAGGATGTAATAAGAACGGTCTTCGGTGGCCAATACCACAATGAGTCCGCTGTTCTGGGTTCCGCTTCCCACCCCATATTTCCGGGCCACATCCATGCCAAAAGTATAAGGATCATCATTTTCCAAATGCTTCACCACAATGGTAAGAGCTTGAACACCTTTCTTATGCTCCAGCCGGTACTGGATACTGTCTAGCTGAGCCACAGCCCAGTCGGCCAACACACCATCGGGATTTATCGTATGACGGCGCTCATCCTGAAGGTAAGGCATGGGGAGGTTTTCAGCCGTATAGCCATCGGCTAATACGTTCAATACCACCAGCAGCAAGGTGAAAAGTGTCAAAATGATTCGTTTCATGTGTGCAAATATAATGAGTTTTTTCCAAATCCGAGCATTGTCTAAAAAAATTACACTATATTTGCAACCAAATAACTCTAATCAAATAAAGACAATTATGAAAAAAGGATGTTTAATCGTCGTAGGAATTATCCTGGTTATCGGACTAGGACTATTCAGTTGGGTTAAGGGTGCCTACAACGGCATGGTAGAGAGTGAAGAAAGCGTGACTACCGCTTGGAGTAATGTAGAGACTCAGTACCAGCGCAGAGCTGACCTGATTCCTAACCTGGTTAACACCGTGAAGGGTTATGCAGCTCATGAAAGCGAGACCCTACAGGCTGTCATCGAAGCACGTAGCAAAGCTACTCAGGTAACTGTAGACCCAAGTAACATGACCGCTGAGCAGATGAAAGAATATCAGGCTGCTCAGGGTGAGATAAGCAGCGCACTGGGCAGACTGATTGCTGTTTCAGAGGCTTACCCTGACCTGAAGGCCAATGAGAATTTCCAGGAACTGCAGGCTCAGTTGGAGGGTACTGAAAACCGTATCAACGAGGCTCGCCGCAACTACAATGAGGTGGCTCAGGCTTACAACGTAAAGATTCGTCAGTTCCCAACCAACATTCTGGCTGGTCTATTCAACTTCGGTACGAAGGAAAAATTTGCTGCAGAATCAGGTGCAGAAAAGGCTCCAACTGTAGAATTCTAATCCTTTATGGCTAACAATCAACGATATATGATGCGCGGCGTAAGTGCAGCCAAGGAAGATGTGCACAACGCCATTAAAAACATTGACAAAGGAATCTTCCCCCAAGCTTTCTGTAAGATTATTCCGGATATCTTGGGGGGAGACCCCGAATACTGTAATATCATGCATGCCGATGGTGCCGGCACTAAATCCAGCCTGGCTTACATGTACTGGAAGGAAACCGGTGACCTAAGCGTGTGGAAAGGTATTGCCCAGGATGCCCTGATTATGAACACCGACGACCTGCTTTGTGTGGGCGCCGTGGATAATATCTTGGTAAGCAGTACCATAGGCCGGAACAAGATGCTTATCCCTGGCGAAGTTATCAGCGCCATCATCAACGGTACAGATGAGCTGATGGCAGAAATGCGTGAGATGGGCATCGGCATCTATGGCACAGGAGGCGAAACAGCCGATGTGGGCGACCTGGTACGCACCATCATTGTGGACTCTACTGTAACCTGCCGTATGAAACTCAGTGATGTGATAGACAATGCCAACATCCGTCCGGGTGACGTGATTGTGGGTCTCTCTTCCTGCGGACAGGCTACTTACGAGAAGGAATACAATGGCGGTATGGGCAGCAACGGACTGACTAGCGCACGCCATGATGTGTTCAGTAAATACCTGGCAGAAAAATACCCGGAGAGCTATGATCATGCCGTTCCCAATGAACTGGTTTACAGCGGAAGCTACAAACTGACCGATTCCGTGGAAGGTGCTCCTGTAAGTGCAGGAAAACTAGTGCTTTCCCCTACCCGCACCTATGCTCCGGTGGTTAAGAAACTGCTGGATGAACTTCGCCCAGAAATTCATGGTATGGTTCACTGCACCGGTGGCGCCCAGACCAAGGTTTTACACTTCGTTTCAGACAACTGCCGTGTCATCAAGGACAATATGTTCCCTGTTCCTCCACTATTCAAAACCATTCAGGAACAAAGCGGAACAGACTGGTCTGAAATGTACAAAGTTTTCAATATGGGTCACCGCCTGGAGGTTTATCTGGCTCCAGAACATGCTCAGAAGGTCATTGATATTTCAAAGAGCTTCAATATTGATGCACAGGTTATCGGAAGAATAGAAGAAGGAAAAAAGAGCCTGACCATCAAGAGTGAATTTGGGGAATTCAACTATTAAAAATGAACATTAAGACAAAACATCGGATAATAAACACGATACTAGGTATAATATGTATCCTGATTATTATCAACCAGTGCATGTTTGAATATGAGCGCCTAGCCCGCAATGAAGGTTTCAAATTCATCGTGAACTTGATTTTTGGAGTACTTAGCATTGCAGGCTGGTGTTCTATTGCTTACTGTTGCTTCAGGGTGGACGTATATGAAACTGTGGTCAATATGCTAAAAGCCAAGAAGAGACTAAAAAGAATGAGAAAAAAATAAATGGTTATATTAGATAAACTGGAAGGACTTGTACCTCGTTTTGAAGAGGTTTCAACACTTATTACCGACCCCGCTGTCATTGCTGACCAGAAAAGATACGTAAAGCTTACCCGTGAATACAAGAACCTGGAGGACCTGATGAAGGCCCGGAAGGAGTATTTAGGCTTGCTCTCCAACATCAAGGAAGGCAAAGAAATGCTTCAGATGGAGGATGATCCGGAGATGAAGGAAATGCTTCGTCAAGAAATTCTATCCAGCGAAGAACGTATCCCGGCACTGGAGGAGGAAATCAAAATCATGTTGATTCCGGCAGACCCTGAGGATGATAAGAATGCCATCCTGGAAATCCGTGGCGGTACGGGTGGAGACGAGGCTTCGCTTTTTGCTGGCGACCTATTCAGAATGTACACCAAATACTTCGACCTGAAAGGCTGGCATTATGAGGTGAGCAGCTTTACCGAAGGCTCAGTTGGCGGTTATAAGGAAATCATCTGTACGGTTACCGGTGAGAAGGTGTATGGTACCCTGAAATATGAAAGTGGCGTTCACCGTGTTCAGCGTGTGCCTGTCACTGAAACTCAAGGGCGAGTGCATACTTCTGCTGCCTCAGTGGCCGTCCTGCCTGAAGCCGATGAGTTTGACGTGGAAATCCACGAAGGGCTCATCAAGTGGGATACTTTCCGTAGTGGAGGTGCCGGTGGCCAGAACGTGAACAAGGTGGAATCGGGTGTGCGTCTCCGCTATCCGTGGACGAACCCAAACACTGGAGTTACCGAGGAAATCCTGATAGAGTGTACGGAAACCCGAGACCAACCGAAAAACAAGGAACGCGCACTGGGACGCCTACGTACTTATATCTATGACCGGGAACATCAGAAGTACATGGACGATATAGCCAACAGACGTAAGACACTGGTAAGCACGGGTGACCGGTCAGCAAAAATCCGTACTTACAACTATCCGCAAGGGCGTGTAACCGACCATCGTATCAATTACACCATCTACAATCTGAGTTCATTCATGGATGGAAATATTCAAGATGTCATTGACCATTTGATTGTAGCCGAGAATGCAGAACGTTTGAAGGAAAGCGAACTATAAAAAACATCCTTATGACAAGACAAGAATTATTTGAAAATATCAAGAAGAAACAATCCTTCCTATGCGTGGGGCTAGACACAGACATTAAAAAGATTCCCCAGCATCTGCTGCAGGAAGAGGATCCTATCTTCGAGTTTAATAAAGCTATCATTGAAGCCACAGCCCCTTACTGTGTGGCCTACAAACCCAATCTGGCATTCTATGAAGCTTTTGGCGTGAAAGGAATGATAAGTTTTGAAAAAACCATCAAATACCTGAAAACCAATCACCCAGACCAATTTATCGTGGCTGATGCCAAACGAGGAGACATAGGAAACACCAGCTCCATGTATGCCCGCACTTTCTTTGAAGAATATGATGTGGACTCTCTTACCGTGGCTCCTTATATGGGCGAAGACAGCGTTTCACCTTTCCTTAAATATGAAGGGAAATGGGTCATCCTGTTGGCTCTTACTAGCAATAAAGGTAGCCTGGATTTCCAGTTCATGGAAGACGAAGACGGCCAGAGACTGTTCGAGAAAGTCCTAACTACATCGCAAAATTGGGGAAATGCAGACAACATGATGTACGTGGTGGGAGCTACCCAAGGTAGTATGTTTGAGGACATTCGCAGAATAGTTCCAGACCACTTCCTTCTGGTGCCAGGCATCGGTGCCCAGGGCGGATCACTGGAAGAAGTATGCAAATATGGTATGAACAGCACTTGTGGCTTGCTGGTAAACAGTTCCCGTGCCATCATCTATGCCGACAATACAGAGAACTTTGCAGAGGTGGCTGGTCAGAAGGCCAAAGAAGTTCAACTGCAGATGGCCGCTCAATTGGCTAAGCTTTAATCTAAACCTATGGCCAAAATCATCAGCGATCCCGTATTCGGATTCATTCAAATTCCTACCGGGCTACTGCTTGACATTGTTAAACATCCGCTCTTTCAGCGACTTAACCGTATCAAGCAGTTGGGCTTGAGCTCCAACGTTTACCCCGGAGCTCAACATACCCGGTTTCAGCATTCTTTAGGAGCTTTTCACCTGATGAGTGAGGCCATTATTTCACTGACACGGAAAGGCAATTTCATCTTCGATAGTGAGGCTGAAGCCGTTCAGGCAGCCATCTTGCTCCACGACATCGGCCATGGTCCCTTCTCTCATGTACTGGAACACACCCTGGTGCAAGGTGTGGAGCATGAGGACATTTCACTTATGCTGATGCAGAAAATCAACGATGATTTCAAAGGGCAACTGAATTTGGCTATTGAAATTTTCAAAGACCACTACCCTAAACGATTTCTGCACCAACTCATTAGCAGTCAACTGGATATGGACCGCCTGGACTATCTCCGCAGAGACTCTTTCTTCACTGGCGTGACAGAAGGAAACATAGGCAGCGCCCGCATCATCCGAATGCTGAATGTAAAAGACGACCATCTGGTAGTGGAGAAAAAAGGCATCTACAGTATAGAGAACTATTTGATGAACAGACGGTTGATGTACTGGCAGGTTTATCTCCATAAAACAAGTGTGGCTGCAGAGAAAGTACTTATCAACGTTCTTATCCGTGCGAAAGAACTAAGCAGGAAAGGTGTAGACCTTTTCGCCTCCCCTGCTCTTTCGTATTTCTTGAAAAATCAAGTGGACAAAGCCTGGTGGGATACCCATCCAGAGGCCCTGGAGAACTATGCGCTGCTAGATGACAATGACATTTGGTGTGCCCTAAAGGTCTGGTGCCATCATCCCGACAAAGTGCTTTCCTTGCTGAGCCAAGACATGGTTAATCGCAGAATTTTCAAGGTAGAAGTTTCCGATGAACCAATCTCTGAAGAAAAGATTACGGCTATTAAGACCCAATTGGCAAAACGATATCATCTACCATATGAAGAAACCTCATATCTGATAGACGTAAGTACTGTGCAAAAAGACATGTACCGAATGGAAGACGACAGCATCGAAATTCTCTTTGACGATGGGAGCAGCAAAGACATCAGCCAAGTAAGCGACATGCTTAATGTGGAGCTTCTCAGCAAGAAAGTACGCAAGCATTATCTCTGTTACCAAAGGTAAAATGTCTCTTTCGTTGATTTATCTCATCTATTCTTCCCTTTTTCTGCACTTTTTCCCTTTTAAATAAGGTAATTTCGATATTTTTTCCGTAATTTGCAGTAAATTTGAAATATCGAATAAAAGAAATGGAATTTTCAGCAAAACAAATAGCAGAGTTTCTTCACGGAGAAATAGTAGGCAATGAAAATGCCAGCGTGAATACTTTTGCAAAAATTGAAGAAGGAGTGCCTGGCGCATTGTCCTTTTTATCTAATCCAAAATATACCTCTTACCTTTACGAAACGAAAAGCAGTGTAGTACTGGTGAATAGAGACTTTATACCAGAACATCCTGTACAGGCAACCCTAATTAAGGTGGATAATGCCTATGAAAGTTTAGCCAAACTGCTTACTCTATATGAGTCAATGAAACCAAAACCCTCTGGAATTGATCCTCTGGCCTTTGTTTCCCCTAGTGCAAAGATTGGTAAGAATGTCTATTTGGCCCCTTTTGCTTATGTGGGTGAGAATGCCGTCATCGGTGATGGAGTCCAAATTTATCCTCATACTTTCGTAGGTGACGGTGTAGAAATAGGAAGCAACAGCATCTTGTACAGCAGTGTCAATGTTTATCATGGATGTAAAGTGGGCAAGAATTGTGTGCTGCATAGCGGAAGCGTCATTGGAGCTGACGGTTTCGGCTTCGCTCCTACCCCTCAGGGATATGAGAAGATTCCTCAGATTGGCATCGTCATTCTAGAGGATAATGTGGAAATCGGAGCTAATACTTGCGTGGATCGTGCCACAATGGGTGCCACAGTAATTCATGCAGGTGTCAAGTTGGACAATCTGATTCAGATAGCTCACAATGTGGAAGTTGGAAGCCACACCGTTATGGCTGCTCAGACTGGAATCGCTGGTTCTACAAAGATTGGGGAATGGTGTATGTTTGGCGGCCAGACAGGTATTGCCGGTCATTTGAAAGTGGCCGACCGCACTCAGACTGGAGCTAAAACAGGTATCACCAAGTCCATCAGAAAACCAGAAATGGGATACATGGGTACACACTCTGTAGAAGTAAAGAAATACTTGAAGATCAATGCCGCACAACGCATGCTTCCCGACTTTGTGGAACAGTTGAAGGCACTTCAGGAAAAAGTTGATGAACTAGAAAAGAAATTAAACTAACAGTCATATATGTTTAAGCAGAAAACATTAAAAGGAAGTTTCTCTCTTTTCGGCAAGGGACTTCACACAGGTTTGAACCTGACCGTAACATTCAACCCTGCCCCTGAGAATCATGGATATAAAATCAAGCGCATTGACCTTCCTGACTTGCCAGTCATCGATGCCATTGCTGAAAACGTGGTAGACACTCAGAGAGGAACCGTGCTAGCCAATGGCAATGCCCGTGTAAGCACAGTGGAACATGCGCTAGCTGCACTTTATGCCAATGGTATAGACAACTGTTTAATGGAGGTAAACGGTCCGGAATTCCCTATTTTGGACGGAAGCGCCATTGAATATGTAAACAAAATAGAACAGGTGGGACTGGAAGAGCAGAATGCTCCTAAAGACTTTTATGTTATACATAAGAAATTTGAGATTAAGGATGCAAACACTGGTTCCTGCATCACCATTCTGCCTGACGAGGAATTCTCCATCACTTCTATGATTTCTTTTGGCGGCACAGTGCTTTCCAGCTCTTTTGCCACCTTAGATGATATGCGAAACTTCAATAAGGAGATAGCGGCAAGCCGTACATTCGTATTCGTACGTGAAATTCATCCACTGCTGAATGCGGGATTAATTAAGGGGGGTGACTTGGACAATGCCATCGTTATTTATGAGAATCAACTTCCTCAAGACCAGTTTGACAGTCTGGCCGACACGATTGGCGTAGAGCATCGGGATGCCAGAGAATTAGGCTATATTCAAACCAAACCTTTAGTTTGGAAGAATGAACCGGCACGTCACAAGCTGCTGGATATCATTGGTGATATGGCCTTGATAGGTCGACCTATCAAGGGTAGAATCATCGCTACCCGTCCGGGACATACTATTAATAATAAGTTTGCCCGTCTAATGCGCAAAGAAATTCGACAGCATGAGATTCAGGCTCCAATCTATGACCCGAACAAGGAACCGATTTTAGACAATAACCGAATTCGCGAACTTCTTCCACACCGCTACCCTATGCAGTTAGTGGATAAAGTCATTGAACTTGGTGCCAACTATATCGTAGGTGTGAAGAACATCACAAGTAACGAGCCTTTCTTCCAAGGTCACTTCCCTGGAGAACCAGTCATGCCTGGCGTTTTGGAGGTAGAGGCAATGGCACAATGTGGTGGTTTACTGGCAATAAACCAAATAGAGAATACAGACGAACTGAATACCTACTTCTTGAAAATCGATGGTGTAAAATTCAGGAAGAAGGTAGTTCCTGGAGATACATTGGTTTTCCGTGTAGAACTAATCAGTCCTTTACGTAGAGGCATAGCCACCATGAAAGGTTACATATTTGTGGGCGAATCTATTGTCTGCGAAGCTACTTTCACTGCACAAATTACACAGAATAAAAAAGAATAGATATGAGTAAAATCAGTCCTTTAGCATTTATCGACCCTGAAGCTAAAATTGGCAAGAACTGTGAAATTGGCCCATTCTGCTTCATAGACAAGAACGTAGTCATTGGCGACAATAACGTGCTGATGAATAGCGTGACAATTCTCTACGGGGCCAGAATAGGCAATGGCAATATATTCTTCCCTGGTGCTGTCATTAGTGCCATCCCTCAGGATTTGAAATTCCGAGGAGAAGAGACCACAGCAGAAATTGGAGATAACAATAAAATCCGTGAAAACGTTACCATCAACCGAGGCACTGCTGCTCTGGGTAAGACCATTGTAGGCAGTAACAATCTGCTGATGGAAGGTGCTCACGTAGCTCATGATTGTGTGGTGGGCAGTGGTTGCATTATTGGAAATCAAACGAAACTGGCTGGGGAAGTCGTCATTGACGATAATGCCATTCTCAGTGCTGTGGTACTGGTTCATCAGTTCACTCACATCGGCGGTTTTGTAATGATTCAAGGAGGCACACGCCTGGGTTCGGATATTCCTCCATATACCATTGTGGGCAGAGAACCAGTTAAATACTGTGGTTTAAACCTAGTAGGCCTTCGCCGTCGAGGATTCAGCAATGAAACCATCGACCAGATTCACGAAGCTTACCGTATCGTCTATTCCGAAGGACTAAACGTGAAAGATGCTGTGGAGAAGCTAAAGAATCTGCCTCAAACACCAGAGGTAAAATATATCACCGAATTTATTGAGAGTTCAAAACGAGGAATAGTTAAATAATTATGGTATTTACTTTTACTGTCATCTCCGACGAGGTTGATGACTTCGTACGTGAGATAAGAATTGATGGCGATGCTACATTTCAGGACCTTCATAAGACTATTTTAAGTACTTGTGGTTATCCTGATGACCAGATGACCTCCTTCTTCATCTGCAGTGAGAGATGGGAAAAGGAACAGGAAATCACCTTGGAAGATATGGGAAACACCAGTGCCGATGAGGATACTTATGTGATGCGTAATACTCGCCTCAGTGAACTTCTGGAAGATGAAGGACAACGCCTGATCTACATCTTCGACCCTATGGCCGACCGCTGTTTCTTTATGGAACTGACTACTGTGGAGTTTAACAAGAACCTAAAAACTCCAAAAATCACCCGTAAGAGTGGTGATGCCCCTAAGCAGCTAATCGACTTCGACGAGGCAATGAAGAACATGGGTGGCTCAATGGATATGGATGAGGACTTCTTCGGAAGTGAAGATTTCAGCGAGGATGAATTCGATCCTGAAGGATTTGAATTTACCGAGGGGAATCCATATGAGAACTAATTAATTGATTGATGAAGACGCTGGTGGTGCTTTTGGGACCTACAGCTGTGGGTAAAACAGAATTAAGTCTAAAACTGGCTGAGCATCTTAAATCTCCGATAATTTCGGCAGATTCCCGTCAATTGTATTCAGAACTTAAAATTGGGACTGCAGCCCCTACTCCTGAACAGCTGGCTCGCGTCAAACATTATTTCATAGGAACACTCCATCTCACTGATTACTATAGTGCAGCCCAGTACGAACAAGATGCACTCAGTGAGATGGAGCGTTTATTTCAAGAACATGACAAACTGCTCATGACTGGTGGCAGCATGATGTACATCGATGCCGTGATAAAGGGCATTGATGATATACCCACCGTAGACGAAGAAACTCGCCAAATGGTCAAAGAGCACTTTGAAAGAGATGGTCTGGATGTTTTAGCGGCTGAATTGAAAATGCTAGATCCAGAATATTACCAAATTGTGGACTTAAAGAACCATAAACGTGTGGTTCATGCTTTGGAAATCTGCTATATGACAGGTAAGACCTTTACCAGCTTTCGAAAGGCTGAAATAAAAAAACGACCTTTCAAGATTTTATTGATAGGGCTACAACGACCTCGTGAAGAGTTGTTCAGACGAATTGGGCTACGGGTGGACCAAATGATGGCTGACGGACTGCTGGAGGAAGTAAAAAGTGTACAGCTTTATAGGGAGCTAAATGCATTGAACACCGTGGGATACAAAGAGATTTTAAAGTATCTGGATGGTGAATGGCCCTTAGATATGGCTGTGGAAAAAATCAAACGGAATACCCGTATCTATGCAAAGAAACAAATGACCTGGTTCAAGAAAAATGAGAACATCAAGTGGTTTAACCCTGATGATAGTGAGGCCATTATCGAATATATAGACAACAATTAAAATGTCAAAAATAATAAGGAAACTATTGACTCCTTTTTATTGGTACAAACATCAATTCAAAGGAAAACCTTGGTGGAGAAAATTGATTATAGGACTTTTGAGTTTTATCATTTTCTTCTTCTTGTTTTTGTTGGCTATCGACAACAACTTTTTGTGGCTTTTCGGGAAATCACCTAGCATGGCTGCCATCTCAAACCCCATTGTCAATGAGGCTTCTTTTCTGTATAGCGCAGACAACAAGCTACTAGGTAAGTACTTCAACGAGAATCGTTCTCCTGTGAAATATGAGGAAATCAGTCCTATCTTGATTGAAACTCTGATAAATACAGAAGATGAACGTTTCTATCTGCATAAAGGCATTGACATAGTAGGCTTAACTTCTGCTTTCGTAGATATGCTTCATGGAGATGCCCGTGGCGCCTCTACCATTACTCAACAACTAGTTAAAAACATGTTTCGTGTCCGCACGGAGTACTCCACCGGTCTATGTGGTAAAATTCCTGGTCTCAGATTGTTTATCATGAAAATGAAGGAATGGATTTCTGCCACTAAAATTGAAATGAAGTTCAACAAGCAGGAAATTCTTACCATGTACTTCAACACAGTGGATTTTGGTTCCAATGCCTATGGTATCAAAACTGCAGCCAAAACTTATTTTAATACTACTCCAGATAAACTGAATCATGAACAAAGTGCGGTTCTAGTGGGTTTGTTAAAAGCTACCACAACCTACAACCCACGTTTAAACCCAAAGAATAGCCTTGCCCGTCGGAATGTAGTTCTGGGGAATATGCTCAGGCATAATGCTATCACAAAAAATGAGTATGATTCACTAACCCAGATTCCTATTAGATTAAACTATTCGGTAGAGAACAACTATGATGGACAGGCACTTTATTTCCGTCAAGCAGTGGCAAACTATCTAAGAGAATGGTGTGAAGAGAATGGATACGATCTCTATTCTGATGGCTTAAAAATTTACACCACCATTGACACTCGCTTACAAAAATATGCCGAGGAGGCTGCCATTAAACAGATGGAACAACTTCAGGAAAAGTTTGATGAGCACTGGCGAGGTCAGGAACCCTGGCGAGATGAACGTGGCCATGTGATGCCCAACTTCATAGAAGACTTGGCTAAGAAGAGCATTTATTATAGGATATTAGACGACAAATATAATGGGCAAAAAGATTCCATCAAATTCTATATGAATGAGCCTCACAAGCTGAAAGTATTCACTTACAATGGCATGAAGGACACGATGATGAGTACGATGGACTCCATTCGGTACACGGAAAGATTCCTTCATTGTGGCTTTGTGGTGATGGAGCCTCAAACTAGTCAGGTAAAAGCTTGGGTGGGTGACTTGGATTTTTCAGCTTGGAAATATGACAAAGTTACAGCCGGAAGACAACCAGGCTCTACATTTAAACTCTTCGTTTATACTGAAGCTATGAATCAGGGACTTACCCCATTCACACGAAGAACCGATTCCTATTTTTCTGTTCCTATAGAAAGGATAAAAGGGAAAAAGGAATATTGGACTCCCCATAATGCCAATGGGTATTGCACAGGAGCCAATATGACTTTACGGCGTGCCTTTGCACAAAGTGTAAATACCATTGCAGCAAAACTTGGAACTGAAATAGGAATTGAGAATGTTATCAAGACAGCTCATGACTTAGGTATCAAGTCTCAGCTAGATACCGTACCATCTTTAAGTCTAGGCTCCAGCGACGTGAACCTTCTAGAACTGGTAAATTCCTACTGTACCATAGTTGACGATGGAAAATATCTGGCTCCAGTACTGGTCACAAAAATTTTAGACCGTAATGGAAAAATCATATTTCGGGCGGAGGAAGAACCCATCCAAGTGGTTCCCTACAGATCAGCCTGGATGATGCAACAACTACTGTTGGCTGGTATGAGGGAATATGGTGGAACTTCACAAGCTTTATGGCGCTTCAATATTCATAATTACAATACGAACTTTGGAGGAAAGACCGGAACTTCCAGCAATCATTCAGATGCATGGTACATCGGAACAACTCGTAATTTGGTGGGAGGCGCCTGGGTGGGCGGTGAATACCGTTGCATTCATTTCCGAACTGGAGAGCTAGGACAAGGAAGCCGTACTGCTCTCCCTATTTTCGGTTATTTTATGGAAAAAGTACTTAAAGACCCTGACTTCAAACAGTATCAAGGCATGTTTCCTAAAGATCCATTGGAAGATATTGGCGAAATAATAGAAGAACCATATTATGAGCCTGCAGACACTGATACCATTCAGGCTATTCCAGATACGATTCAGAGTTTTCCAATCAGGGAAGAGATTATTTCTATAGATACTATATATTAAGGTATATTGAAAAGGACAAAAAAAAGAGGCCATTCTCACAAAGAGTGTGGCCTTTTTCCTCTAATATATTACTTGCCCAATACCCAACGTCCTATTGTAGGACCTAAAATTTCTAAAGCAAAATCATAAAGATTTTCACGAAAAACCTCAAATGATTCCATAAGTATACCCAATCTTTTTATCCTTTGTAATTATCCATCATTTTCAAGGCAAAGTTACATCGGATTCTAAATAGGAGAAAATTATTGAAGGTATTTTCAGTAAAAAATAGTACTTTTGTGACCTAAATCAAGAACATATATGGAAGTCAAAGAGATAGATGTAAATAACCCTGAATTCCAAACTGCATTAAGGCTTATTCAGTATACTCACCATTCTGTTTTTCTAACAGGAAAAGCGGGTACTGGTAAATCTACGTTCTTGAAATATGTCTGCACACATACAAAGAAAAAGCATGTGGTGCTGGCACCAACAGGCATCGCTGCCATAAATGCAAATGGCTCTACTCTCCATAGTTTCTTTAAACTTCCTTTCCATCCCCTACTTCCCGATGACCAAATGTATTCATTAAGGAAGATAAAGAATACACTGAAGTATAATCAAGCTACACGCAAGCTATTACAAGAGGTGGAGCTCATTATTATTGATGAGATTTCCATGGTTCGGGCAGATATCATCGACTTTATAGATAAGGTTCTCCGAGTATACAATAGAAATATGCGCGAACCTTTTGGCGGCAAGCAAATGCTACTGGTTGGTGATGTCTTTCAGTTAGAACCTGTGGTTAAGGCTGATGAGCGAGAACTATTAAATCGTTTCTACCCTAATCCTTTCTTCTTTTCTGCTCACGTTTTCGATCAAATGGAACTGGTATCCATCGAACTAAAAAAGGTCTACAGACAAAAGGATCCAGTTTTTGTCAATGTGTTAGACCATATCCGTACAAATTCAGTGGGTGCAGCCGACCTCCAATTACTGAACACTCGATTAGATGCCGAATTCACAGGAGAACATAATGAAATGTATGTCACCCTGGCTACACGTAGGGACAACGTGGACTTTATTAACGACCAAAAACTGAAGGAGTTACCTGACGAGCCTGTCATTTTCCAAGGTGAAATAAGAGGTGAATTTCCTGAATCTTCACTTCCCACATTAATGGAACTGGAACTAAAAGTAGGGGCACAAATCATTTTCATCAAAAATGATCAGGAAAAACAATGGGTAAATGGTACCATTGGAACTATTGAAGCTATTGATGAGGAAGATCAACTATTATACATCATTACAGAAGACAATAGAGCAGTAGAGGTTCGCAAAGAAAGCTGGAGCAATGTACGCTATTTTTATAACGAGGAGGAAAAGAAGATAGAAGAAGAGGAACTGGGGGTTTTTATTCAATTCCCCATTCGTTTGGCATGGGCTATTACCATTCATAAGAGTCAAGGATTGACTTTCAGCAGAGTTTCTATCGATTTCACAGGAGGCGTCTTTGCAGGTGGTCAAGCGTATGTGGCATTATCCAGATGCACTTCACTAGACGGTATATGCTTGAAAAAAGAAATCCAGCGGAATGATGTTTTCGTTCGCCCTGATATAGTAAACTTTGCCAAACGATTCAATGACAAACAAGCAGTAGACCGGGCGATGAAACAAGCACAGGCTGATGTTTCTTACGAAAATACTATAAAGCTATTTAATGAGGGCAGGTTTAGAGAAATGTTAGATGAATTCTTTAAGGCTATTCATTTTCGCTATGATATTGAAAAACCACTCATCAAGCGTTTCATTACACGAAAGCTAAACATCATCAATAAACTCAAAATAGAGAATGAAGGTTTGAAAAAACAACTTCAAGAACAACAAGATATGTTGATTGAAGTGGCCGAAGAATATTATGAATTGGGAAATATGTGCATTACTGATGCACATGACCCCAAGGCTGCTTTAGCAAATTATGATAAGGCATTAAAACTGAATCCGAAATATACAGATGCGCTGATTCGCAAAGGAATTACTCATGCCGATATGGGGAACCACCATGAAGCATGTGCCTGCTATAATGAAGTTCTAGAAATGGCACCTGGTAATTTTAAAGCTTGGTATAACCGTGGAAAGAGCCGTCTGGCTCAGAATCTACCAGAAGAGGCTGCAAACGACTTCGACAAAGCAACTAGTCTGAAGCCTAAAAATGCCAATGCACACGAAAAATTCGGTGATGCCCTTTCACTATGTGGGAAGGAAGAAGAAGCTGCTCTGCAATGGGCTATTGCTGAACAACTCAGAAAAAAAAAGAAAAATACTAATAAAGACTGATGCCTCTAGCTGAGGACGCCTTTTTTACTTTATCAACAAACTCATGATTTTTCAATCCCCAGTCGGGAGCAATCAACAAATGCTTAGGGGATTGAGAGACAAAACGTTCTAAAACCAAATCCTTTGGTAAATATTGAATATAATCCAGAACTAGATCTATATATTCATCTGCTGTGTAAAGATGGAATGCTGCTGGATTATCAGCATATTCCCTAGCCATCTTAGTACCTTTAATCAACTGAAGTTGATGAAGCTTTAAAGTGGTAATGGGAAGTTTGGCTACCTCCTGAGCTTGACACATTAGTTCATCATGTCCCTCACCAGGAAGCCCTAGTATCATATGTATTCCAACCTTTATTCCTCTATGATACGTTTTCAGAATAGTTTCCTTAGCACATTCATAAGTATGCCCACGATTAATCCGTTGTAAGGTTTCATTCTTTATACTTTCCACACCATATTCCACCATAAGAAAGGTTTTCCTATTAAGTTCTTCCAAATAATCAAGAAGTTCATCTGGCATACAGTCAGGACGAGTACCGATGACCAAACCTACCACATCTGGAACTTGAAGGGCTTCCTCATATTTCTGTTTCAAAACTTGAAGTTCACCATAGGTATTGGTGTACGCCTGGAAGTAAGCCAGATATTTCATAGTAGGGTATTTTCGCGCAAAAAAATGTTTCCCCTCTTCCAACTGGACTTTTACAGACTTATCTGTAGTGCAATATTCCGGATTGAAAGTTTGATTATTACAGTAAGTACACCCTCCGAACCCTATAGTTCCATCCCTATTGGGGCAGGTGAATCCTGCATGAATGGCAATCTTTTGTACCTTATAATCAGGAAATTGTTCTTTCAAGAATGTACCATAATCTTTCATTTTCTTTGAATCTTTCACTTTTCCATGCAAAGTTATCGTTTTTATAACAAATAAACAATTGTTAGCGCAGCCATTTTTTCAAATCATCATTTCTGTTTGTATTTAGAATAATTACCATGAAAATCAGACCAATAAATTTGCAATTTGCAAGCATTTGAATTAAATTTGTAGTGGTAACAAAAGTATATAATAACATTTTGTCATTTTAGGAAGAGTAACAATTTAAAACTTTGTATTATGAAAGAGAAGAATTTATTAGGTCTTGCCTTTATAGCACTGTTCATTATTCTAGCTCTCCTAACTAATACTATCACATTAAGTTTAATTGGAGCAGCGGTATACACCTTTGCTATTTGGTGGTTTGCATTGCTATTTCATGGAGATAATAATCATGCAGTAGGTAAATAATCCTTTCTACATAAGAAAAGGCGGCACCAAGTGGATGCTGCCTTTTTTGTTGTTCCAAATTAAAAATGTATCTTTGCATTCAGAACAAATCTAAAAAAATCAAATATGAAAAAATTTTTGACCCTGCTTTTCATGGTCACGGCTTTATTACCAGCCTCTGCCCAAGAAAAATTGCAATTAGAGGACGTTATGGGTGGCAAATATAGTGCACAAAGTGTCTATGGATGGAATCCTTCTCGTGATGGAGAGAGTTTCCTTCAAATCACTGATAATGGGACTAAAATACAGCGCTATTCTTTCAAGACAGGTGATTTGATTGAAACAGTCTTTGATGTGGCTACAGCCCGTAATGTAAAACTGCATCATATCAATGGTTATATCGTTTCTCCTACCGAGGACAATATACTTATTCAAACAGAACGTAAGGCAATCTACCGTCATTCTTCCACTGCTGTTTATTACATATATAATATAAAAAATAGGACTCTAACTCCGCTTTCAAAAAATGGGCCACAGCAGGAACCATTGTTTTCTCCTGATGGTACAATGATTGCCTTTGTAAGGGACAACAATATATTCCTGATAAAGATGCTATACAACAACTCTGAAAGTCAGGTAACCAAAGATGGGGAGTATAATAAAATCTTAAACGGAATTCCTGATTGGGTCAACGAAGAAGAATTTGGTTTCAGTCGTGCTTTTGACTTCAGCGCTGATAGCCAAATGCTAGCATGGATTCGTTACGATGAAAGTGAAGTTCCAGAATTCAATTTTACTTTATATCAAGGATTGGCACCGAAAATAGAGGACTTTTCACTATACCCAGGAGAATACAGCTATAAGTATCCTGTTGCAGGAGTAAATAATAGCAAAGTCTGCGTAAAAACATTCGACATCAAAAGCCGGGCTATTCGTGAAATGAAGCTACCTATAGATGCAGACGGATATATCCCACGCATCTATTTCACAAAGGACCCTACAAAATTGGCAATCATGACACTAAACCGTCATCAGAATCGTTTTGATATCTATATGGGTAATCCTAGAAGTACAGAATGTGAACTGATTGTACGCGATGAAGCACCTCAATACGTCAATGAATCAGCTTATAGTAATATCAAATTCTACGATAAAAATTTTGTTGTCCAAAGTGAAAAGAGTGGACATAATCATCTTTACCTATATAATTTCAATGGCCAGCTTATACGCCAGATTACAAACGGAGACTTTGAAGTGACTAATTTTTATGGTTGGGATGAGGCCACCAACACGTTCTATTATCAAAGTAATGAAGGTAGCCCTTTGCGCAAAAATGTATATAAGATTGATGCTAAAGGAAGAAAGACTCGGCTAACAAGTAAGGATGGAACGAATAACGCACTTTTCAGTGCTAATAAGAAATATTTTCTGAATACTTGGAGTGATGCTAATACACCTTACGTTTGCACGATTAATGACAACATGGGTAAAGTATTACGTACCTTAGTCGACAATAAAGAACTAAATCAAACCCTAGCTACAAAAGAACTGGGCAAGAAGGAATTCTTTAATTTTACAACAAGTGAAGGGGTGCAATTAAATGGATATATGATAAAACCAGCCAATTTTAATCCAAGTAAGAAGTATCCTGTCCTTATGTTCCAGTACAGTGGACCAGGTAGCCAGCAAGTACTAGATTCATGGTCTATTGGCGGACGTGGAAATGGTGGTCTTTGGGAGAGTTTTCTCTGCTCTGAGGGTTTTATCTGTGTGTGTGTCGATGGGCGCGGAACCGGTGGTCGTGGAGCAGAGTTCGAGAAATGTACTTATCTGAACATCGGGAACAAAGAAGCTAAAGATCAAGTAGAAACAGCACTTTATCTAGGCACTTTACCTTATATAGATAAGGAAAACATTGCCATTTGGGGATGGAGTTATGGAGGCTTTAATACGCTAATGAGTATGAGTGAAGGCCGTCCTGTATTCAAGTGTGGTGTTGCTGTGGCACCTCCTACTAGTTGGCGTTATTATGACACTGTATACACTGAACGTTTCATGCGTACCCCACAGGAAAATAGTGCTGGCTATGATGACTGCCCTATCAATCGTGCCGATAAACTAAGTGGCAATCTATTATTAATTCATGGCTTGGCAGATGATAATGTTCACTTCCGTAATACGGCAGAATACAGCGAAGCGTTAGTTCAAGCCAATAAGCAATTTGAGATGCAACTCTATACGAATCGTAATCATGGCATAAGTGGAGGTAATACCAGAATTCACCTCTTTACTAGGATTCATGATTTCTTACTTAGAAATCTAAAGAAATAAAAAAAGCGGGGTTAAGCCCGCTTTTTTATTTGTCTTTGTATAATAGGAAAATACTTGGAGTTTTACTTAGATCTGGAATTCCTTTCTCTTTTTTCCAATCTTGAATACTTAGAGTTCGGATATACTCATTTTCGCAAGTAATTCCTGCAGCTATACACAACCTTGTCTGAGGACGGCAGGTTCTCAATAATTCATCTATCATCTTATGGTTCCGGTAAGGTGTTTCTATAAAAAGTTGTGTCTGATTTTCCACATAAGCACGTGTCTCTAAATGCTTTATCATCTTAGTACGCTCACCCTGTTCAATAGGAAGGTAACCATTAAATGCGAAGTTCTGTCCATTAAAACCACTGCCCATAATAGACATGATAATAGATGAAGGGCCAACTAAAGGTACCACTTTTAAATGTTTTCGCTGAGCAATACTGACTACATCTGCTCCTGGATCTGCAACTGCAGGACAGCCTGCCTCTGAAATTACCCCCATTGAATTTCCACTTTCTAGAGGTTTAAGATAATTAGATATTTCTTTGAAAGAAATATGTTTATTCAATGGATAAAAAGTAAGTTCATCAATATTAATGTCTTTATCCACACGTTTCAGAAATCTACGAGCAGAACGGACATCTTCTACAATGAAATGTCTTATATTCAAGATTACTCTATGATTATATTCAGGAAGCACCTGATTAACAGGGGTTTCACCTAATTCTACAGGGATAAGATATAGTGCAGTATCCATATACATTTATATTCCTTTACAAAGATAGTAAAAAAAATAAAAAAAGAGACTCCAGGAAAAGAATCCTGAAGTCTCCACTTTTCAAAGACGGCGCCTACCTACTCTCCCACATTGCATCGCAGTACCATCGGCGTTAGTGAGCTTAACTTCTCTGTTCGGAATGGGAAGAGGTGGAACCTCACTGCTA
>AUXO016141152.1_pt1 | contig 28374 bp, 42 predicted proteins | sample 768731 | NCBI WGS metagenome assembly AUXO01 (sample SAMN02715735, study PRJNA202380) | gut metagenome | biome: sheep rumen | host: Ovis aries | place: New Zealand: Palmerston North
AAGAAAATTTTGATACAGTATATATGCAAGCAACAGCTGACTATAAAAGCAAAATAAAAGAAATACTTAAAATAGAAGGCAATGTAGATATAGAGTTTTACTTAAAGCACCTAGTAGCAGAAAATAATAGACTAGAAGATATAGAAGATGATAGGGACTGCAATTATGTAAGTAAAGATAAAATAAGAGAAAAAATAGAAGAATTGAAAAAAGAAATAGAAGAAAAAAATGAAAATGGACTAGACTTTACTTTAATACATGAACACGAAATAGATATTAATGGAATTATAGAAGTTTTAAACGAATTATTGGAGGAATAAATTATGAAAAAATATTTTTGTGATAAATGTGGTAAAGAACTAGATTTTATAGAATACATAATAACGCCACAAATATTTGATAAAATAAACAGAGGATATATAGCACAACAAGATTATGAATTGTGCAAAAACTGTTTTAAAAAAATGTTGGAGGAATAAGTTATGACCGAAGAAGAAAAGAAAATAGAAGCATATAAAGAAGCATTGAATTTTTTGGCAAATATAGGGGGTAGAAAAGTTGAGTGAAGAAGAAAAACAAGCAATAAAAGACTTAAAAAATATAGTAACTGATTTAGAAGATGCAGAAAGTGGAGCAATTATATCATTACAACAAGATGAAATTGATAGCTTAAAAATACTAGCAGAACTAATAGAAAAACAGCAAAAAGAGATAACAAGATTAAAAGCTATAGTAAAATCTTTTGAAACCAAAGAGATGATAGTAGGTGATAAGAAATGAAAAAATGTATTAATTGTAGCAAGTTTATTGCTTGTGATATAGCAAGCGAAGAGATTGAAGAGTGCGATATGTTTATTGCTGATATTAATCATATACCATTTATATATTGACAAATTTAATTTAAAAGAGTATAATGTAAATATACCAGTAGGAAGCATAAAGATGCCCAAAATATTTCCGAAAGTCCGAAAGAGTAGATACTTAAGAAATTTTGTATCTGCTCTTTTTTTACTTGACTGAAAAACTAATTAGTGGTAATATAGTATATATAAATACTATAGTACAAAAGAGGTAGTTAGTAATGAAAGATAGGATAACGAACCCGGAATTGAAGAAAGTCCATGAATATATGGAAACCCTTGAAAACCAGGAGTTTAGTGACCTTTTGCATAAATTACTAGCTACCTTTAATGTTGTAGTTATTAATGCAAGAGAATGGAAAGAAAAGTCTAACAAATGTAGTTTATTGGAAACAGAGCTAGTAAGAAAAAAACAAGAGATAGAAACATACAAAAAAAGAATAGAGATAAGAGATGAAAGAATACAAGACCTCAAAAGCAGATTACAACAGGAAGAAGAAAATGCAGAAAGATATTTTTTAGGCTACAAATCAGCAATAGAGAGAGAAGAAAGATTAAAGAAAGGAATTACTCATTTAAGGAATGAAATTAACATTAGAAGTAATACCAAGAACTAAAAAGAATAGCCAAAGCATAATAATAGTCAAAGGAAGACCAATGATAATACCTAGCAAGTATTACAAGCAATTTGAAAAAGAGTGCAAAGCCTTGATACCAAAAGAATACAGAAGAAACATAGATATACCAATAAACATTAAAGCAATATTTTACATGAAAGAGAGAAGAAAAGTAGACTTGGTAAATTTGTTAGAAGCATTAGATGATATGCTGGTAACAACACAAGTGATAGCAGATGATAATAGAGAAATAATTGCAGGACATGATGGAAGTAGAGTTTATTATGATAAAGAAAGACCAAGAATAGAAATAGAAATAACAAGAATGGGGGGATACGAAAGATGGAAAAAGAACAGATAGTAAGATATGGCTATTTCAATGACCTAAAAGAATATTGTATTGTGTTAGATAAAGCAAAGCTAAAAGAACTATATGGCGCAGACAATATATATCTTGATACAGAAGAATAAAGAAAGAGGGTGTTGTTATGCCAAAAAAAGGTGGTAGTAGAATAGCAGACCATATAATTGAAGACTACAAGAAAGAAAAAAGGATGATAGCCGAAGGAGAAAGAAGAAGAGAATATGCAAAAAAAAGTAGTATGTATAACAATGGAAGAAGAAGTATGGGAGAAAGCAAAGAAGAAAGCTGAAGAACAAAATAGGACATTAAGCAATTATTTAAGTTGTTTAGCAATTAAAGATACAAGATAAGTAATTTATTAGGTAAAATATAAAAAACGAAATTTGAGGTATTGTGACTTAAATAAAAGGTATTTAAAATTAAAGTAACAGCTGTTATAATTAAGGAGGGAAAATGAACAAATTAGAAATTGAATATGTAGATATTGATAGCATTAAGCCTTATGAAAATAATGCAAAATTACATCCAATAGAACAAATTGAGCAAATTAAAAAGAGTATAGAAGAATTTGGTATGAATGACCCTATTGGAATATGGAAAGACGAAATAGTAGAAGGACATGGAAGATTAATAGCTTGTAAAGAATTAGGAATGACAGAAATACCGATAATAAGACTAGACCATTTAACAGATGAAGAGAGAAGAGCATATATACTAGCACATAATAAGCTAACAATGAACAGTGATTTTGATGTAGATGTATTAAATGAAGAATTAGATAATATCTTTAATATCAATATGGAAGACTTCGGTTTTGAGAATATAGAAATAGACTGGGATAAAGTAGACGAGTTAACAACAACAAATTATGATGAGCCAGAACACAACATGCTAGAATGTCCTCAATGTCACCACATAGATAGAGATATACACTTTAAAAAAGTAAAGAACGTAGATATTGCTGAAGAATTGAGTGATGAATAGTGAAAGTGTTTTTAAGCGCCATTGAGAATAGTACAAGTTCCAAAACAACAAATGGAACTATAAAAATTGCTGAGGAATTAGTAAAACAAAAAATAAAAATGAAATATAACTTAATGAGTTACTTTTATATTAGAAAACAACAAAAATTAGCATATTTTATAAGAGATAATACAGAAGAAATATTAATAGATAGTGGAGCGCATTCTTTTCAAAAAGGAACAAAAGTAAATTGGCAAGAATATACTGAAGAATATGCTGAATTTATAAAACAATTTGACAAACCAAATGTAGTTGGGTATTTTGAAATGGATGTAGACAATATTATAGGATATGACAGAGTATTAGAATTAAGGAAAGTATTAGAAAAAGTATCTAACAAAATAATACCGGTATGGCATAAAAATAGAGGAATAGAAGAATATAAAAAGATGTGTAAAGATTATGCTGGAAAAATAATAGCTATTACCGGTTTTAAAAATGAAGATATAAAAGATGAGCAATATCTTATGTTCCTTAAATATGCAAAAAAATATAATTGCAAAGTCCATTGTTTAGGAATGACAAGAAAAAAAGTTCTTGATAAAGTTCCTTTTGATTATGTAGATAGCAGCTCGTGGTTACAATCTAGTATATTTGGGAGAATAGATGGAAAAGGGAAAGTAACTAGAGAATTTAGCAAAAACAAAAGAGAGGTGGTATTTATTGAAAATTACAAAAACGGGATAAAGATGCAAGAACATTACTATAACAAATGGAAAAAAATATGTAGAGATTAAAATAGTAGTTAGCCAAAACCTACTATAAAAAAATTAAGGAGGAAATTTTAAAAATGAATAACATCTTATTAGGAGTGTCTATTATAGGCATATTTAGCATAATGTTAGTTATTAAGAGGCTTTTAGGAAAAGAAGGAATTATCGGTTGGATGGGTATAGCAAGTATTTTAGCGAACTTGTTATTAATCAAAAGTGTAGATATATTAGGTATAAGTGCAACATTAGGAAATGTACTATTTGCAAGTAACTTTCTAGCAACAGATATATTAACAGAAAACTATGGATATAAAGAAGCAAAAAAAGGAGTTAGATTTGCTATAATATCAGTATTAGTCTTCATGGTGGTAACACAAGTAGCATTACTATATATACCAAATAGTACAGATATAGCACAGAGTAGTTTTGAATTATTGTTTGGACTTGTTCCAAGAATAGCAATAGCAAGTGTGTCAATGTTTGCATTATCAAATTTAGTAGATATAAGATTATATGAATGGTTAAGAAAGAAAAGCAATGGAAAGATGATGTGGTTAAGAAATAACTTATGTACAATGATTTGCAATGGTGGAGAAAACTTCTTATTCTATCTAATCGCTTTTGCTGGAGTTATAGAATTACCTATAATATTATCAATGGCATTAAGTGCAACTATAATAGAAATGGTAATTGCTTTATGTGATACACCATTCTTATACATAAGCAAAAAAATAAAAGATAAGGAAACCGTGTAATATGAACATTGAAGTACTAGGGATAATAGCAAGTGTTATTGTTCTAATATCATTTCTGTTTACAGAAATAAAAACAATTAGAGTTATAAATATACTTGGCTGTGTAGTATTTGTTATATATGGAATACTTATCAAATCATTTAGTGTATTGTTCTTAAATACAGCACTAGCAATTATACACATCATAAATCTAATAAAAATAAAAAGTAAGGAAGTGTAAAATATATGGCAGGTAGACCTAAAAAAGAAATTGATTATGTAGCAGTAGAAAAGCTAGCAAACATACAATGTACTCAAGAAGAGATAGCAGCTTTTTTAGATTTGTCAGTAAGAACTTTACAAAGAGATGAAGAATTTTGTCGCATATATAAAAAAGGACAAGACAATGGCAGAATGAGTTTAAGAAGAATGCAATTTAAGTTAGCAGATAAAAACCCTACAATGGCAATATGGTTAGGAAAGCAATACTTAAAGCAAAGAGACAATATAGAAGTAGAAAGTACACAATTAGTAAAAGTACAGGAACTATTAAACAAGATAGAGGAAGAAGCAAATAAATGATAATAAGTGATAAGCAGAAAGAATATATTAAAAATGCCAATCACAGATATAATATCAAGGTAGGTGCTAGAAGATGTGGCAAGACTTACCTTGATATTTTGTATATGATACCTAAAAGAATAATGGAAAGAAAGGGCAAAGATGGACTGAATATAATCTTTGGCGTATCAAAAGGCACAATAGAAAGAAATGTATTGCAACCTTTAAGAGAAATATATGGCAAAGAATTAATAACATCTATTAGTAGTGCTAACATTGCTTATTTATTTGGAGAAGAAGTATATTGTTTAGGCTGTGAAAAAGCAAATCAAGTTAGTAAGATACAAGGTACAAGTATCAAGTATGCTTATGGAGATGAAGTAGCAAAGTGGCATCAAGATGTATTTATTATGATACAAGCTTCATTAGATAAACCATATAGTTGCTTTGATGGTTCACTTAACCCAGAGAACAAACAACATTGGTTAAAGACAGATTTTTTAGATGTAATAGAAGAAAAAGGCATAGATGCGTATGTTCAAAATTACACTATATTTGATAACCCTTTCTTAAGCAAAGAATTTGTAGATAATCTATGTAAAGAATATGAAGGAACAGTATTTTATAACAGACTTATATTAGGACAATGGTGTAATGCAGAAGGTTTAATTTATAAAAGATTTGCTGATAACCCTAGAAAGTATATTTGGCAGGAAAAAGATGATAAAGGCAATTATGTATTACCAGAAGGCTATACAGTTATTGGAGTAGACTATGGTGGAAACAAGAGTGGTCAAGCTTTTGTTTGCACTAGAATTAGTTATGATTTTAAAAAGATAATTGTATTAGGCAGTGAAAAACATTTAGGTGATATAGACCCAGACATGCTGCTAGATATACAGATAGAATTTGCGAAAAAAATGGAATATAAATACAAATGCAACATAGATTATATATTACCAGATAATGAAGAAGTTGTTTTAATAAGAGGTTTAAGAAAAGGAGCAGAAGAAAGAGGCTTAAGGGCAACAGTAAGAGGATGTATTAAAGAACCTATTAATGACAGAATAGATTTAGAACGTACCATAATTGCTTATGATATGTTATATTACATAGAAGGAGAGTGTGATACGTTTGTAGAAGCTGTAAGTAGTGCTTTATGGGATGATACTGCAAAAGAAGATGTAAGACTTGATGACTTCACAAGTGATATTGATACTATGGATGCTTTTGAATATTCATTTACTAGATTTATGAGACAGATAAATGATGTAGTAAATAGAAAAAGAGAAGCGGCATAGTGTAGATATAAATAAAAACACAAAGGAGGTAAAGATATGCTAAAGAATATATTTCTTTGGATATTACAGAAAGTGTTCAAAGTAGACACGCAAACAACACCTAGAGAAGTAGAAGATAATGAAAAGTATGCTATTGAATATGAAAGAATAGACAATATTAATTTTAATTCTATATTCTCTAACAAATTAGCAAACTATGTAATTACAGACAGTAACCTAGATATAATAGGTGAAAACGCAAGAGTAGAACTGCTAGACAAAGTAGGGCAATCAATGTGGAAGAAAGCTAAAAAGATAACATCTATGGGTTTCGGCTATGGAGGTATAGTTATAGTGCCTTATGTTAAAGGCGGAAAAATCTATTATGACCTAGTACCACAGAACAGGTTAACGATTGATGAAGTACAAGGAGATTTAATAACAGGAGCAACAATATTAGCAGAAAAAAAAGTAATAACAACTGGAGTAGCAACAAAGAAAATTTATTACAGATGGGCAAATTATAAAGTGGTAAATGAAACTATAACAATAATGCAATCATTCACAGATGAAAAAGGCAATAGAGTACCAACACCAAGCTTTTGGCAGAATATTCAAGAGAAGATGACAATAAGCAATGTAGATAGAGTGCTATTTGCTTATATTAAAAGCCCAATTAACAACAGAAAAGCAAATGACAAGTATGGTGTACCAATAACTTATGGTTGTGATGAAACAATAAAAGAAATAAAAGAAACTATGAAGCAACTATTTAGAGAATATAAGCTAAAAGAAACTTTTGTTGGTGCAGATGTAACTATGTTTAATGGAAACAATGCATTGCCAATAAATGGACTATTCAAGAAGATAGATGCTGGTGAAGATGATTTCTTTGAGGTATTTGACCCACAATTTAGAAGCTATACAGATAGACTACAAGAGCTATATGTAAGATTAGAACATGAAATAGGCACAAGTGCAGGAATAATAAGCAAAGTAGAAACAAGCAATGCTACAGCAACAGAAGTAAAAAGAGCTATGTTTGATACATTTACTTTAGTTGATGATATGAGAACTAATATAGAGAAAGGACTAGAAGACTTTTTTTATAGTGCAAATGTATTGGCAAATGCCTATAACTTAAGCCCAAATGGTGATTATGAGTTAAGCTTCAATTGGAGTTATTCATTATTAGAAGATACAGATACAGAATTTGACCACATGCTAGAAGGAAATAGCAGAGGCATAATAAGTGATGTTGAATTAAGACAATGGATAAAACCAGATGAGAGCCTAGAAGATAGCGAAAAAGCTATTGCAAAGATTAAAGAAGCAGAGCCAAATGTAGATGATGTTCTAAAGAGGGAAGAACAAGAAGTAAATACAGAAGTTGAAGAAGAGTAGGTGAGAGCCTATGTTAAGTAATAAAGCAGAAGAACAATTAGCAGAAATATTAGTACAAAGAATAAACAAAGTAAATGCAGATATATTAACAGAGATAGGTAAAAGCCTAAAAGAAATATCAACACTTAATATAAGCAAAGCAAGACAGCTACAGATGATGTTAAAGTATGGTGCAGATTATAACAAGATAGCAAGAATACTAGCAAAGATAAGTGGCAAGAATGTACAAGATATCTACAAGATATTTAAAGAAGTAGCAAGAACTAATAAAGACTTTGCTAAAGAGTTTTATCAATATAGAAATATTGCTTATGTACCTTATAACCAAGACAGAGCATTGCAAAGGCAAGTATTGGCGATGGCTAATATAACAGCTGATTTGTACAAGAACCTAACTAATACAAGTGGTATAGGTTTAATGGTAGATGGAAACTTTAGACAACTACAAACAGCTTATAGTGAAATAATAGATAGAGCCATAACAAGTGTTATACAAGGAAAAGAAGATTACTACAAAGTAATGAGAAGAACACTAAAAGAAGTAGGCGGAAATGGTTTACTTGTTTATGAAAGTGGTAGAACAAGAAGACTAGACAGCGCAGTAAGGATGAATATACTTGATGGAATAAGAATGGTTAACAATGAAACTAATAGATTATTCGGTGAAGAGTATGGAGCAGATGGCGTAGAAATAACAGTACATGAAAACCCAGCACCAGACCATGAAGAAGTACAAGGAAGACAATTCAATAATGATGAATACAGAAGACTGCAAGAAGAAGGAACAGCCTTAACAGTAGAAGGAGATACAATAGATATAAGCAACGGTAAAGGGCATAGACCAATAAGCGAATTGAACTGCTACCATAGACCAATGAATATAATAGTAGGTGTAAGTCAACCACAGTACACAAAGGAACAACTACAAGAAATAAGAGATAGAAATAATAAAGGTTTTGAGTATGAAGGCAAACACTATACTATGTATGAAGGAACACAATTACAGAGAAGACTAGAAACTGCAATAAGAAGGAATAAAGATACACAGATACTAGCAAGAGCAAGTGGTGATACAGAATTAGCTAAAGAAAGTCAAATCAAGATAAACTTATTAAGCAAGAAATATGATGAGCTAAATAAAGTAAGTGGCTTGTCAAGTGAAAAAGATAGGTTGACTGTAAGCGGTTATAGACCAATTAAGGTAGAAATGCCAAAAGAAAAAGTAGCTGTGCCAAAAGTAGTACAAAAGAAATTGACACCAGAACAATATGATGAAGAATTTTATGTATATGCTAAAAAACTAGATGAAAAAGGTATTGATATAAGAAACTCTGTATTCAATATATGTGACGCAGAATTTAGAAATAAACAAGTAAGACAACTTGATGTATTAACAGATAAATATCCTTCAAGAAATAATTTATATGTAGAGAAAGAGAGTATTGGTTCATCTACTTTTGGAGATAACAGTTTTAGATTAAACAGAATAAGGTTGAATACAAAGTATTTTGATAATAAAGAGTTGCTAATAAGAGAGGAAAAGGATTGTCAAGTAGATAGAAGTTGGTTAAAGAACACAAGTTGGCATGTAAAAGTAAAAGAAGAAGATTTAGATATATACACAATTACACATGAATATGGGCATACAGTAGAAAATGACTGGATAAAAGAAATAGACAGAAGTCCATACATAATGATACAAACAAGAAAGCAGTATGACAAAGACTTGAAAGATACTTTAGTTGAAAGAGCAATATCAAAGCTAGATAAGAAAATGACCAAAACAGAGTTTTATAATACATATTTTAGTGGCTATGCAAGGGCAAAAAGAAACTATGAATGGTTTGCTGAAGCATTTACACAAGTAGAGCTTGGAACAGAAAGCAATGTGTGGACAGAAACATTTAAGGAGTGGTTAGATGGAAGAAAATGATACAGGAATACCATATTGGATAACTAATGAAGACTGGTATTATTATGATGAAGATGGAGAAGTACATTTAAAAGATACTGCTCCACAGAAAGCTAAAGATAGCTGGAAAGAATTTCAAGAAGAAGATAATTAAAAAACAGAGGTTCCAAAAACGTAACAATTATGTTACAATAGAAACTGTAAAACGTAGGCACAACGATAGTGCAAAATCATAAAGTAATCACACGCAGACTAGACTGCGATAAAAAATGTAGGAGGAAATTATGAGAGAATTTTTAAAAGAACTAGATTTAGATAAGGAAGTAGTAGACAAGATAATGGCTGAATATGGTAAGTCAGTCAAGACTTTCAAAGATGAAATTGAAGGATACAAAACAGATATAGAAGACTACAAAGGTAAAGTAGCTAACTATGAGAAGAAAATTGATGAGCTAACAGAATTATCTAAAGATAGTGCTAAAGTACAAGAAGAATTAGACAAGATGAAAAGCGAAAAAGCTGAAAGAGAGCAACAAGAGAAAGCACAAAAAGATGATGAAGTGCTAACAAATAATATAGTTGCAATCTTTGGCGACAAGAAATTTACAAGCGAATATGCTAAAAATGGTTTAATCAGTGATATTAAGAAAGAACTAAAGAAAGAAGAAAATACTGGCAAAGGAATAAAAGATATATTTGAAGAACTAACTAAAGATAGTACAGATATATTTGCAAACCCTAACCAAGTAAAAGATATGGCACCTATGGGAGATATGGACAGCACAGTAACTAAAGAAGATTTTGATAAGATGAGTTACAAACAAAGAATTGAGTTAAAAGCTGAAAATCCAGAGCTATTCGCAAAATACAATAGTTAAAGGAGATTAAAAAAATGGCTGAAAATCAAACAAAATTACAAGATTTAATTGACCCAGAAGTAATGGCACCTATGGTTAGTGCAAAACTATTAACAGCAATAGTAGCAACACCAATTGCTAAAATTGATACTACATTACAAGGAAGACCAGGAAGTACAATTACTGTACCTAAATATGCATACATTGGAGATGCTGAAGATTTAGCTGAAGGTGCAGATGCTATTGAAAGCAAACTAGAAAAAACAACTGCTGAATATACTGTAAAGAAAGCAGTTAAGCAAGTAAGATTAACAGATGAGGCAGTATTAAGTGGTTATGGTAACCCAGTAGGAGAAACAAATAACCAATTAGGATTATCTTTAGCAAGCAAAGTAGATGCTGATGTTATGGATGAACTAAAAGGAGCTTCTTTAATAGCTGATAAAACAGCTGCAAAAATTGCTTATGATGGAATAGTAGAAGCACTTGACCTTTTCCAAGAAGAAGAAAATGTAGAAAAAGTTATGTACATTTCTCCTTCTCAAGTAAGTACATTAAGAAAAGATGATGACTTTATTTCAAACGATAAATACAATAACAATGTAATTATGCGTGGTGAAATTGGTATGATAGCTAATACAAGAATTGTACCTTCAAGAAAAATTAACAAAGTAGATTATGATATAGTTGCTAGTACAGAAACAGGAGCAACACAAGTAACTGCTAATAATATTGCAACATATCAAGGAAAAACAAAAGTACCAGTAAAAGTTGGAGATTATGTAAAAGCTGCTGCAACTTCATATTATGCAAACCCAATCGTACAATTAAAACCAGAAGACCAAACTGGAGATGAAACTGCAGCCGTTACAATTTTCTTAAAGAGAAATGCTAATGTTGAGACAGAAAGAAAACTTGGAAACTACACTACATTAATTGCAGCAGACGAGCATTATGTAGCAGCATTAACAGATGAAAGTAAAGTTGTAGTTGCTGAATTTAAGGCATAGAGGTGATTATATGAACAAATATGAACTAGATGGCAATATAATTAAAACCACTGAAGAAAGATATGAAAGAACTTTTAAAAGTTTAGGATATGTTCCATATAAAGAAAAGAAAGCAGAAGTAAAAGCTGAAGAAGTTAAGTCAAAAAAATCAAATAAAGAGTAGAAAGTAGGTGTCTTTGATGGAGTTTGAAAATCAATACTTGACATATCAAGAATATCAAGAATTAGGTGGTACTCTAGAAGAGGCACCTTTTAATATATTAGAATTTCAAGCACAAAAAATAGTAGATAAATATACCACTGGCAAGCTAATGAAACTAGAAACACAAACTAATGATGTAAAGCTATGTATCTTGCATCTAATACTAATTATAGATGGTTATAGTAAAGCTGAAAGCAACAAAAAAGGTATTTCTAGTGAAAGCACAGATGGGTATAGTGTAAGTTATAGCAGTGACATAGAAGGCATAATTAAAGGCAAAAAAGTAGAGCTAAAGAATGTAGTATTAACAGACCTTGCTGAATGCAAATTAGACAATGGCATACCATATTTATATGTAGGAGCTGATGTGTATGATAACAAACAACAGTATCACATACTACCATAAAACTTTTGATAGTATAGATAGAATTGAGAAGTGGAATAGATATTCTTTTGATAAGGTATGGAAATTTGGAGTAAAAGGAAGTACAACAAATAAAGGTTATGACAATTCTAATGCTGTTGATATAAGAATACCTATGGAATATGTACAAGATACAAGCATATTTGCTATTGGCGATTTAGTTGCTGTTGGTGAATACGGAAGTATAGAAGTACAAAGTGATTTAGATGGTGCTGAATATTACAATATAACAAGTGTTACGATTAACAACTTTGGAAATAACCAACATATCCATTTAAGAGGTAACTAATATGAAGATGAAACCTACAAGTGCAATAAAGGTTGATTTAGGTATAAACCCAAACGGCAGAATACAGAGGTTTTTTGTAGATGATTGTATAAGACACATGGACAAATATATACCAATGAGAAGTGGAAATTTAGCTGGAACTTATACAACTACAAGTACGAGTGTAACCTATACAATGCCTTATGCCAGATACCAATATTATGGTGTGAGCAAAAATGGTAAACCTTTACATTATAGTACAAAGGGACATGCTTATGCTGGTAAGCATTGGGATAAAAGAATGGTTAGTGCAGAGATACAAGATGTAGTAAAAGAAGTACAAGAGGAGATAAGGAAGAATGGAAACTAATGAGTTAAGAATAACAAAATTAAGAGAATATCTTTTTAATGTACTGGAAGAAATAGGATACAATTATAAAAGGGAAAATACACAAATTAATATAGATTTCTTAAGCGATAAAGTAGAAAACTATAGTCTAGATAAAATACCAGTAGCAAGTGTGGTACAAAAATGGATAACTGGAACTACATTATACAGAGATGTGTACAGCTTTAGAAGTAGAATGAACTATAGTGCTGATGTAATATCTAATATAAAGAATATTGGTTTTTTTGAAATGTTTGAGAACTTGATAAGCGATAAAAATAGAAGTGGCGATTTGCCACAGATAGAAGGAATACAAACGATAGCATGCTTAAATTGTGGAACATTTAATAATGGTGACACAAATACAGCAGAGTTTGATATACAAATACAAATAGAATATATGAAGTAGGAGGTAACAATGAAAATAATAGCAAAAGAGAATTTTAATTTGAATAATGTCTTCTACGAAAAAGGTGACGAAGTTAAAGATATAACTAAAGACATTTTAGTTAAGCTAAATGAGAGAGGTTTCATTGAACCTCTTACACCTAAACAAATACAAAATTTTGGAGTAGAAGTTAAGGAAGAAAAGAAATTTAAAATTAAGGAGGATTAAAGATGTCAATAGGAAAAATACCAGACAATATCCAAAAAATAGACAGAGATGATGCACTTGTTACTTGGTTAGATACAACTCCAGACAGTACAGCAACATGGGCTTTACTTGGTGTAGGTGTTACAGAATATGGAATTGCATATAACCCACAAGTAGATACAGAGAAATGGATAGTTGAAAAGAACGCAAGAACAGACCATTCAAGTAACCAAAAACAAGGTGATGTTACTCAAAAGATGTATAAGAATGACCCTTGTTATGAATTTGCAAAAGCAGGTATGGATAAGTTAAATTATAAAACACATATACTTGATGTGTTTGCAACAGACAAAACAGGAAGTTCTTATGCAGCTAAAAAGAGTGATGGAATTTTAGTAGTAACAAATTATGGTGGAGAAAATGCAGAAATAGAATATGAATTACATTATGATGGTGACCCTGTTGAAGGAACAGTAACAATAACAGATGGAGTACCAACATTCACACCAACAGTATTATAATAATAGCAATTAGGGTTAGGCATAAGTCTAGCCCTTTTTTAATAAATAAAAGGAGGAATTAAGGTTATGGAAGCAGAGTTAAATACAAGTAACAAAAGCGATAACTATATTCAATTAGAAGATAATAAAGATATATTAAGATTTAGGATAAGAGGAGCAAATGGCAAGGAAACAGGAGAATATTTAGAATTTAATCTAGCAGATATTGAATTACCATTAAGGTATCAAAAGTTGATTGATGAAGATAGAAAAGCCAGAGGATATTTGCAAAATCAATTCAATATAATAGATAGAAAACAAGACCATAAAGGTAAAAAATTAATGAGTAGCAATGAAGAAGAAAAAATAAAGGCACTTATTAATTTCTACAAAAAAGAAGAAGAAATATACAATATGTTTCTTGGAGAGAATGGTGTTAAGAAATTATTGAATGGGCAAGCATTATCTTGGACAAGTTTAGGGCAGATAGATGATTTGATAGAAAAGTACATTGTACCTAAATTAGAAACAAATGCAACAGATATCAAAGCTAGAATAATGGAAAAATATAGTAAGAAACAGAGTGATACAATTGAATAAGCCTAAATATGTAAGAGTAGATAACGAATTATATGAGATAAATACAGATTTTAGAGTAGCTATTGAATGTGAAAGAATATTAAGAGATACAAGCATTGGAAATTTGGAGAAAATATTAGCAGTGCTATATATGTTATTTGGAGAATGTGGTTTAGACTGTGAGAATGGTTCAAATTTGTTTGAAAAACGGCATAGAGTATATTTCTTTAGGCAGAATAAAAAAGGGCAAGAATGAAGAACCTCGTGAAGATAAACCAAAGTTTGAAATGGACATTTTGAAATGCGAAGGAATAATACGTAGTAGCTTCAAATTTGATTATGGATATGACCCTTATGAGCTAGATTACTTACATTGGTATGACTTTTATAATGATTTAAGCAATTTAAGTACAAGCGAATTTGGCAATTGCTGTATCTATAATAGAATAGTAGGAATATTGAACCAGGATGCTAGTAAGATTAAAGAAACTAAAGACAGAGCAAATCTTATTAAAGAACAGAAAAGATTAAGAAAGAAATACTGTGTTGTAGATGAAAAGAGTAATTTATCTCAAGAAGAAAAAGAAAATGTTGTTAGTCTATACAAAGAATTAGGCTTATGGAAGGAGGCATAAAATGGCAGATGGCGAAGTAACCATTGATGCTTTGTTAAGTACAGATAAATTTGATAGACAGATAGCAGAACTAGAAAAGAAAATCAACAAAGAAGAAAAAAACAAAATAAATATAGAAACTAAATTAGATACACAAACACAGCAATTAGAAGAGCAGAGGAAAAAAACTGATGAACTAGCAGATGCATACCAAAGATTAAATGCATTAAAAGAAAAAGCTGAAAGCGGTAAAGCAACATATCAAGACTTTTCTGCTATACAAAATCTAGAAGCACAATATGGTACTTTAGAAAAAATAGATGGTGCTTTTCAAAAAAGTCTAGATAAGCAAGACCAAATGGAAATGAAAGTAGCTGATACAAAACTAAAGTATGAAGACTTGAATAGTAAAGTTACAGAATACCAAAGTAAAATTAATAACTTAAAACTAGAAAAGCACAAAGCAGATATAGACAAAGTAAAAGGCAAATTTAACGATGTTGGAAGTAGCATACAAAATACTGTCTACAAAGTAGGTAGATTAGCACTAGGAGTAATAGGAATAAGAACAGCTATGATGGGCTTAAGAAGAATGAGCAGTGAATTAGCTACTTATGATAAACAATATGCAACAAATTTAGAGTATTTAAGATTTGTGTTAGCACAAGCAATTGCACCAGTGTTAAGAGGAATAGTGAGCCTTGCTATGACACTAATGAATATAATTAATGCAATAGTAAGCACGTTGTTTGGTTTTAATCTTTTCTCTAATGCAAGTGTAAAAGATTTTGAAAACATGAAGAAGAGTACAGATAAGGTTAACAAAAATCTTGGAGGTGCAGGAAAAGCAATTAAAGACATGAAAAAGCAATTAGCTGGTTTTGATGAGGCAAATATATTGCAAGAAGATGGAGATACTTCTGGCGGTGGAGGTGGCGGAGGTTTAAATTTGAACGACTTCACAATGCCAGATATAAATGCAGAACACCCAGAATGGATGGAATGGATATTACATAATGCAGCTAGTATTCTAGGCTTTTTTGCAGGACTTAAAACAGCATTAGATTTAATAGGACTTGGAGTTAACAAGTTAAAAGCACTAGGTGTTGGGCTTGTTATATGGGGAGTTATAGAAGCAATAGAAGGTTTAGTACAATATTTTAATGACCCTTCTTTTAAGAATTTGGCTAAAGTATTAAAAGGAATAGGAATAGCAATATTAGGTGTAGCTGCGATTATAGGAAGTGTTCCAGTAGCAATAGCTGGAGCAATTGTTTTAATTGTAGCTTTGATAATGAGACACTGGGAGAAGATAAGAGAAACAATACAAAATGGAATTAATTGGTTAGTAGGCATTGGAGATTTTATTAAGAATAACATTAATGCAAATCTAGGGAATATGTTTAATAGAATAGTACACATATTGCAAGATGTATTAAATTGGTTTGACAGAACATTTAAAAACATAAAAACTATTTTTGATGGTTTGATTAATTTCATAAAAGGAATATTTACAGGAAATTGGCAACAAGCATGGGAAAGTATTAAACAAATATTTATAGGCGCATTTAAGGCTATGGCAGATACAGGACAATTAGTAATTGACCTTATTACAGACTTGGTAATGGCTCTTGGAAACTTTATAGCAGCAGGAGTTGACGGACTAAAGATAATGTTTAAAGAGGCATGGGATTACATGGCAAATGGCGCAATGGAAGCATGGCAGAGTATTCAAAAAACATTTAGTACAGTAGCTGACTTCTTTGGAAAAATATTTAGTGACGCTTGGACAAGGGTAAAAAACGTATTTAGTACAGGTGGAGTTATATTTAATGGAATAAAAGATGGTATAGTAAGTGCATTTAAGAGAATAGTAAACTCTATCATAAGTGGTATTAATAGAGTAATAAGTGTGCCTTTTAATAGCATTAATAGTGTTTTAAGAGCAATTAAAAATGTGTCAATCGCAGGAATGAAACCTTTTGATTGGGTTTGGACAATAAGTGTGCCACAAATACCTTACTTAAAGACTGGTGGTATTATTAATTTGCCAGGACGTGGCGTAAATTTAGGCGGTGCTTTTGGCGGTGAAGCAGGAAGAGAAGGTGTACTACCATTAACAGACCAACAAGCTATGGCACAACTAGGAAGAGAAATCGGTAAATGGATAGTAGTAAATGCAACGATTACAAACTCAATGAACGGAAGATTAATAAGCAGAGAAATAAAGAAAATAGAAAATGAGCAAGAATTTGCTTTTAATAATTAGGAAGGAGGGAAATAAATGCTAATAAATAAAGATAGCGTAACAATAAATGGTTTATCAATAGGAACTTATGTAACGCAAGTAAAGTTAGGACACAATAAATTATGGGGAAGTGATACTGGGAGAAATCTTGCAGGAACATATAGCGGTACATTAATAGGCATATTTCCTAAATTAATATGTTCTTTTAGGAAAATGACAAAAGCAGAAATAGAAGTAATAGCACCAATATTAGACAGTGAAACGCAAACGGTAGTATATTATGACCCTTCATTAAAAAGAAATGTTACAATGAGTACATATACTGGAGATTGGGAAGAAACACAAAAGGGACTAGAGAAATTGGAAAGTTTTGATTGTTCATTTATCTCAAGAAGAAGGAGGACATAGATGAAACAACATAGTGAAGATTTTAAAAATCAAGTAGCAGAACTAGGCAGACAGTTTAGTAGTAAACTAATTTATGATGATGAAGAATTAGTTGAAGAATTATATAGTGTAACACCGCATTTTAAAGGCAATATGTTAAAGTCAACTATGAAACAATTAGATGTAGAAACAACAGAAGATATACCAGTAGGCACAGAAGTAAATTATCAATTAGGTTTATTAGTAGATGATGAATATGAGTGGCTAGATTATGGCAATTACATAGTATATTCTAGTGAAAAACAAGAAGATAAAGGGACATATAAGCTAGTATGTTATGATAAATTGTTAAATAGTATGGTAACTTATGACGGTGTAGAAGGCACTTTTCCTATGACATTAAGAGAATATTTACAAGCTATATGCGATAAGTTAGATATAGACTTTGGAAGTGCTAATGATGAATTTGCAAATTATGACAGAGTATTACCAAGTGATAGATATGAAGGATTAGAAGAATATACATATAGAGATGTACTTGATGAAATAGCACAAGCAACAGGAAGTATGATTTGCTTAAATAATGATGATGAATTAGTGGTAAGATATATAAATGAAGGTATAGATAACTATAATACTGTAACCGGTACTTCTTTTTCATTAACAGATGCTGACGGTGGATTAAGTAGTAGTATCTATCAACTAGAAGGCAACACAAGTCAAAGTGGTACGCCAACACCAGATGCTCTTATTGATGTAAATGTTGTTAGTGGTGATAATGAAGTATTAGTACGTGGAAAAAATTTGTGCTTTACAGATGTAAGCCAATGGGAAATAGGAGAGTACAGTCCACAAGATGGAAGTAAAATAGCACAAAATGCCAGAGCTAGATTGAAGATTTTAATACCAGTAAATCCTAACACTGCTTATTACTTCAATACTTTTTATAGCGTATACAATTTTGTTATTAGAGGATACGACATAAATCAAAACTTTGTAATAAGTTATGGTTCTATAGGAAATGGAAACACCATAACAACAGGAAATACAGTAAAATACATAGGCGTTATTATTTGGAAACCAGGTGGAGACACAGAAGAAACTGGCACTGAGATAATAAATGGAATCCAAAACGAACAAATAAAACCGTTTATATGTTTAAATTCAGAGACCAACAAGGAATACGAGCCGTTCAAAGGCAATTCATATTCTATAAATTTTTATGATAGAAATCCAAGATTACCAAAAGAATACCAAGAAGTGGAATATATAGCAGGCACAGGAGTACAATACATTAATACAAAAGTATTGCCAAATGCAAATACAAGAGTTGTGATAGATTTATATCCAACGGCAGCATATAAATGGATATTCGGTTCAAGAACATCAATGGGTAGTAGAGATAGTTTTGCTGTTTATCTTGGAGGAGAAAAACAATTTTGGGCTCAAATAGGAGGTAGCAGTAGTATTACAGGAGGAACTACTACAGGTGTTAATGTATTAGAGAGGCATTTATTAGATGTTTCTGGGACAAGTTTTAAGTGTGATGGACAAGAGCTTTTAAGATATTCAAATGTTTTGATTACAAGCACATCACCGTTATATTTATTTGCATTGATAACTGCAAATGATGTAGATACAAGAATTGCACAAATGAAACTTTTTAGTTCTAAAATTTATGAAGGCAACAACTTAATAAGAAACTTTGTTCCTTGTTATAGGATTGATGACAATGAGCCAGGACTTTTTGATTTAATAAATAATGTTTTTTACTCAAATGATGGAACTGGTACTTTTAATATAGGAGACAAGGTTTATATTGACCCAGTAAGTTTTGGAGGTATAGGCAACTATAGAGATGGTCTTAAGAAGAGTAGTGGGGAGAATAAGTTTAATAGTGCAGATACAATACAAGATGACTACATAAATGGTAGCGGTATGACTTACTCTATAGATAATGGGGTATATACACTAGACGGAAGTAACAATAGAACTTATATATTTATTAGCTATAATTTAACTTTACCAGCTGGGACTTATACTTATAGCGGTTGCCCTAGTGGTGGCAGTACAGAGGGTTATAGTGGACTATTACAAGCGAATGGTACTAATTACTTTGACTTTGGTAGTGGAGTAAATTTTACACTTAATGAAGAAACAACAGTAAAAGTATATCCAATAAGAGTAGGTGGTTCAAAAATTACAGTAAACAACTTAAAATTTTACACAATGATAAATAAAGGTTCTACCGCATTACCATACGAACCACACGGAATACATTGGTATATAGAAAGGAATATTAGACATTTATCATTAAAAATAGCAGACATGAACAATAGCGATGCATATCCAGGTTGGAAAGACACACCTTATATTAGAAGTGACTTGGGTGTTGGAAAGAACACAAACTTTTTTGCTGACGGTATTAAGTATTTTTCAAATTTTAGAAAACAAACTACAAGTTCACCAGATTATATAAATCTAGATACGAATAGTACTAATGCAACGCTATTCTTAAATAAAAGTATGAATGGCAATTTAACACAAACGCAGTGGAAGGAACAGTACTCTGATTTAGTGATAGAACTATATTACACTATATTGAATGGACCAGTATATGAAGTAATAGAGGATGAAACACTAATTCAACAGTTAGATGCTATACAAGATATAGTTATGTATGAAGGAAACACTAACATTGATTGGATAGGTAGAGAAAAACCAGATATGACATTAAAGTATTATCAAGGAAGAACATTAGAAGAAATAAATGAAGAATACTTGAAAGATGTAAATGTTGATTTTGGTGAGAAATATGGACCAGTAAATAGTATAGTATTAAGTAGAAGTGGAGAAAGTGATAATGTATATATACAAGATGAAGATAGCATAGAAGAAAATGGATTACATGAACTTAAAATAGTAGATAATCAATTAATGAATTTTAATGATAGAAGTGATTATTTACAAGGCTTATTAGATAAATTAGGCGGACTTGAATATTATATTAATGACTTTAAAAGTACAGGTATTTGTTATCTTGAATTAGGCGATAGGTATTATGTGAACATAGGTGATAATACTTATTCTTGTGTAATGTTTAATGATGAGATAGAAATAACTGGAGGTTTAAAAGAATTTGTATATACAGAAATGCCAGAAGAAACAGAAACAGATTATACAAAAGCTGATAAGACGGATAGACGTATCAATCAAACATACCTTATTGTAGATAAGCAAAATCAACAGATACAAAGTTTAGTAAGTGATATAGGAGATAGAAGTCAAAAAACAACAACAATAACACAAGATATTGACGGAATAGAAGAGTTGTTAGCAAGTACAGTAGATGTAACAAGAGATGCAGAAAGCACAAATGCAACAGTAAGTATAGCAGAAGTAAACTTGAGTGAGCCAGTAGAAATAAGAGTTAGACCAACAACAAGTCCAGGTATAAGTTATTTATACCCAAGAACTAATTTGTATCCAAGTGATACTCTATATATGACAGAAAGAAAAATAAGATTTGTTAGAACTTATGAAGAAGATAATGTAACAAAGACAGAAAATATAGATTATGAATTGCCAGACAATTTATTATATTATAATGAAAATGCTTATGATGAGTTTATATTAGACTACTTGAATAAAGAGTGTAAAATAATTAAGAAATGTGCTTATAATGCAAATGGACAAGTAGTATTGACAGGGAGTACAGAAACAATACAATATGAATACCCAACAATAACACTGCCAGAAGGTGATTATGAAGTAAAGATTTTAGGCTATAATGTAGGTTATATCTATGCAAGACTTATGATACAAAATGAATATACAAAACTATTTACAACAGAAGTAGAAACAGAAACAAGTATTGCTATTAAAGAACGTGAAATAATGGCAAATGTATCACAAGAATATGAAACGAAAGGAGAGGCAGCTACACAATATGCACAAATAAAAGTAACAACAGATGGAATAAGTAGTGAAGTTGCTAATAAAGTAGGAAATGATGAAGTTGTTTCAAAAATTAATCAAAGTGCTGAAGCGGTATCAATAGACGCAAACAAAATCAATATAAATGGTGTAATATCTGCCAACGGAAACTTCAAAGTAGATACTCAAGGAAATATGACTTGTAATAATGCTAAAATGAATGGCGGTAATGTTGCTTTATACGGAGGTACTGTAAACAATCCAAATTTAGTTATTTATGATGATGCTAATAACACAGAAGGCGGTAGAGCTCTATTTACTTCAAGCAGATTAAGAATGTATCCAAAGTATAGCAAAGATGACCATATTGAAATGAAAATGCAATTTGTTGATAACAATAATTATGGTGCGCAACCTTATGCTGGTTTTGACTTGTATCATGGAACAGACCAAGCTACATTGTCATTAACTAATAGTGGTGGTGCAAGTGTCAGTATGTCAGCTACGGGAAGTGCAGGACAAGTTGTAAATAACGGACCTATGTATGCCACTGCATATAATAACTATTCAAAGGAAAGTATTAAAAAGAATTTTGAGAAAATAAACAATGCTACTGACATTTTAAAAAATGCAGAGATATATGAATATAATTATAAAAATGAGAAAGATAGTGATAGAAAACATATAGGTTTTGTAATTGCTGATGAAGGTGGAAATTTTAAAACACCAAAAGAAGTAATGTCAAAAGAAGAAGATGCAATAGATATGTACTCAATGTGTTCTATACTATGGAAAGCAGTACAAGAGCAACAAGAAAAAATAGAAGAACTAGAAAATAAATTAAAGGAGGAAAAATAATATGAGTTATACACCAACAGACTGGGAAAACCTTCCAACCCAAACAAGCCCATTAAATAAAACTAATTTACAAAAAATGGATAATCAAATAGCTACAAATGATACAAACATAACAACAAACGCAAGTGATATAAGTGCGTTAGATACAAGAGTTACAACGGCAGAAGGAGATATTGAAAGTTTACAAACAGAGGTTGACTTAAAAACACTTACAACGAGTTATATTATTAGTGCGGATAATGCACTTTCTTGCAATTCAACATTTTCTAATTTAGGTAATACTAAAACATTAGAAGTGAAAAAGGGAAATACTGTAGTTGTTATGGCAAGAGTGGGTGGCTTGTATATAAGCAATACGGGTTATTCTATTGTAATTGATGCTTATGCAGATGACACAACGGCATCTAGTACAGGCGCTGCGAATATGTATACAAGTTGGACTTATCCTGCCATGTCTGGTGATGCAAATAGGACAGAAGCAACTTTATGTTTTTGCTTTACTGGATTATCTAAAGGAAATCACACTTTTAGATTAAAGTGGAGAACAAATAATTCAGCTGCAATTGGATATATGGGACAGTATGGTGGAGCACAAATTGTTTTATTTGAGGTATAGGAGGTGTAAAGTGGAAGAGAGAGTTACAAAACTTGAAACGGAAGTACAATACAACTCAAAAGAGATAGAAAAATTAAGTGGAAAAATAGATAATATTACTGACCTAACTATTGCAGTAAAAGAGATAGCAACAGAGGTTAAGATAATGAGAGAAGAGATGACAAAACTAACAACAAGAGTAGATATGATAGAAAAAGAGCCAGCACAAGATTATAAAGAAATAAAGAGAAATATAGTAAGACAAGTAATAACTTTTATTGTAGGGGCAATATTGAGTGGTATTGCAGTATTTTTAATTAAGTAAGGAGGTGTAAATATGATAGAAACATTGACTTATATTGTAAGTGTACTTGTAACGTACATAATGGGTGTAATTTCCAAAAAAATGAAATGGAATGAAGAAATGCCTATACCAATACAAAATATTCTTGTAGGCATAATTGTGTTTGTTATAGTGTACTTTACACAAAGACCAGTAGATGTAGAAGTTGCTTTAAATCAAATTATGTTAGCTTTAGGTGGAGCTGGAACAGCAACATTATGTTATGATACAGTAAAAGTAGGAAAGGAGGATAAGTAAGTGGAAGAACAAACAACATTCAATGAAGATAGCTTTGATGAATTAATGGAAGGAGGTGCTATCAATGTCTTTTGTGATGAGAACTACTAGACCAAGTAATAATAAGTATTACATAAGATTAGCTAATGGTGGCTATAATGGGGCTATACAAGGTAAGCCAACATGTACTTATGCTAATGTATTAGCTAATTGTGTAGGTTATGCTAATGGAAGATTTAATGAAATAGGCGGATACGGTAAATGCAAATATCAACTAACTTGTAATGCAGAGAATTTTATTGAAAGAGCAAAGGCTTTGGGCTTGAAGATATCTAATACACCAACACTTGGCGGAATTATGGTATGGCAAAAAGGCTCAACTCTAGGCGGAAATGATGGTGCAGGACACGTAGCTATTGTAGAAAGAATAGATAGTGCTAATCAAATATTCACAAGTGAAAGCAACTGGGGTGGAGCAATCTTTTATAACGCTATTAGAACTAACAACAATGGCAAATGGGGAGCTGGTGCTAATTATAGATTTAGAGGATGTATAGTCAACCCAGCAGTAAGTACAAGTAATAACAATGGCAATTGGAAGATAGTACCACAATACGCAACATTTACAAGTTCTGTAAATGGCTTAAGAATAAGAAGAAGTCCTTCATTAAGCGGACAAGTAGTTGGTACTTATGATAAAGGACAAAGCTTAAAATACGATGGCTATGTAGACAATGACGGAATAAGATGGGTGACTTATATAGGTAAGAGCGGACATAGAAATTATGTAGCAAGAAGAAAACTAGATGGAAGCAAGATATATGGAACATGTAAATAGATATTGACTTCTTGAAGTAAAGATGGTAAGATAATATTGTAATAGTTTCATAACTATTTTATCTTTTGTTTACCAATCCAAAAAAAGCCAATCGGTTATTCCTATTTTAATAAGTGGAAAGAAGAGAGCTTGCAAGTATTTGCAGGCTTTTTTCTTTGCCATTTACTTTTTTGTTAAAAAAGATTATAATTATATTATAAGGAGGTAATTGGATATGGGAAAAGAACAACCGATAGCTATGGAGATATTAAGTGAATTAAAAAGAAGTAGTGCGAGAAAAGACGCAATAATAGTTGTATTAATATTAGCATTAATAGTAAGCAATGGGAGTTGGCTTATATATGAAAGCCAATGGGAAGACGTGACTGAAACAGAGCAAGTTATTGAAAATATCACAGATACAGACAACACTAATTTTAGCCAGCAAATTAATTAAGGAGATTTAAGAAATGAGAATGTACCAAAGGAAAACTGTAACAAGGAGAAAATCAAATGGAAAAGCTAGAAAAACTAGAAGGAGAAGAAGTAAATAGATTTGATTTTATTCAAGAAGAACTTGACTACATTAAAGAGAAAGCTAATTTTACTGATAGGCAACTAAAGATATTTGATAGACTAACAGATAAGCACGGAAGACAAAAGATAGTGAAAATTGCAATGGAAATGTATATAAGTGAAAGGACTGTTAACAGAGAAATAAAAGCAATTAAGAAAAAGATTTATAAATTACTTTAGTTTTTTACATGTCATATATAAATATATATTTAAGAGAAGAGTGTCACAAAAGTGGCGCTTTTTTCTTTTGCCTTCATGTTAATCTTAATATGAAGAGAGGAGATGATTAGAGGAGTGGAAAATGGAAACCGAAATATGTACAGAGTAGGTTTTGCTAGTCAACTTCTCTTTTTCTTTTTAAAGGCAAGTAACTTTATTAATTAAAAATAAAAATGCCTTAAAACCGATTTTAGAAAGGAGAAAAAGGGCATGGCATACACAATGTACCCAAATAATCAATTCTATATACAAGATTTGCAAAACATGAAAGATAGAATAGATGCACAAATGAGACAGCTACAGCAGAACCAAACGCAACAGATACAACCGCAACCAATTACACAGAATTTTCAATTAGCACCAACGCAAAACGCAAATGAAATAGAAAGTAAATATGTAAGTAGTATTGATGAAGTAAAGAATACTTTTGTTATGAAGACTGGTGTGTTTGTGAATAAAGATTTTTCAAAGCTATGGATAAAAGATGTTACAGGAAACATAAGAGTATTTAATACTGAAGAAGTAATAGAAATGGACGAAAAAGACAGAGAAATATTTGAACTAAAGAAACAAATAAATGAAATGAAAGGAATGATAGAGAATGCAAGGGAACATAGTGATGAATATGTTGATGAACCAGTTACAGTTAAGAAATCCACAAGGACATCAAGCAGTGCAAAGTCTAATGCAAAATAATGGCAACCCACAAGCGATGTTACAACAACTAATGAGCAATGCTAGTCCAGAACAGAAAGAAGGCTTATTAAAGCAAGCAAAACAATATGGTGTACCTCAAGACATCTTAAGCAAAGTACAGAACATGAAATAGGTATAGGTGTTCTACAAAGAACATTTATATAAATATCTTTTGAAGAAAGGAGGAACCTTTATGAACGATAATATGTCACCTGCAGATGTGGCAGCAGTTGTTGGAAACACAGATAGAAATATTGGTTATGGCTATCCAGTATTTCCTTATGGCGGTTATGGAAACAACGGTGGTTTTGGCGATGGTTCTAGTTGGCTATGGCTTATCCTTATTTTAGCTCTTATGGGCGGATGGGGAAATGGCAATGGTAATGGCTTTGGCGGTGGTTTCAATAGCGATTATGCTTGGCTATCAAATGGTCAAAAAGAAATAATGCAAAACACTAACGATGGTTTTAATACACTTCAATTAGCAAACCAATTAACAGGTATTTCTAGTGGAGTACAAAATCTTTCAACACAATTATGTAATTGTTGCGCCGATATAAACTCAACAGTAAATGGTGGTTTTGCTAATGCTGAAATAAGTGCAAATGCTAGACAAATGGCAAATATGCAACAAGCATTCAATAACCAAATTTCTACATTACAAGGTTTCAATGGTATAAGCAGAGAATTATGTGATGCTAGTGCAGACAATAGACTTGGTATTGCTAACTTAAATTCAACAATATTAAGCGAAAACTGTGCAGATAGAGCAGCTTTAGCTGAAGGAATTAGAGATATTGTAACTAACCAAACAGCTAATACTCAAAGAATACTAGACCAATTATGTGCAGATAAGATTGACGCAAAGAATGAGAAGATAGCAGACCTTCAAAGAGAAATCTTAATGAAAGACCTACAAGCAAGTCAAATTGAACAAACCGCTACATTAAGACAAGGACAAGAGGCAGAAGTAGATGCTTTGTATAACAGATTATCTAATTGCCCAGTGCCATCAACTCCAGTATATGGAAGAACACCAATATTCACATGCAATAACAACGGATGTGGATGTGGCAACAACTTTGGAACAACATTAGTATAAAGAAAAGCAAAAGTCTAAAAGACAAACTCTATAAGAGAAATTGCTAATATTAGTAAAGGAATAAGAGTAAGTCTTGTTCCTTTTTTATTTTAGAAGGAGGAAAGAGAATGATAAACGGAGTAATTCAAGCAGTACAAGAACCAGAGATATTATTATCTTCAAACACAGCATCACTACCATTTGCGGTAGTAGATATAAGAACAGCGAGCGCTAATAACTGTGTTAGTTGGATGAACCATAATGAAGGCAGTGCTATTTTTAGTTTACTTGCTGGTGGTTATTATGAAGTAGACTTTAATGCAAATGTAACAAGTGCTACAGCTGGAACAGTAGCATTAGGTTTATTTGCTGATGGTGTGTTAGTACCAGGCACAGAGATGGACGCAGTAATTGCAACACCAGGAGATTTTGAAAACATATCTTTTTCAAAAGTAATAAGAGCTTGTTGCAAAGGTACAGTAAACTTAAGCATAAATAGTCTACCAACAGTTACTTATAGCGGTGGTGCTACTCCAGTGATAACTGATACACAGATACCAATTGTTAAGAATGCAAACATAAGTATTGAGAGATAATGAATAACTTTGAAAAAAATTTAGAGATACTTTCTAATTTGTTGCAAATTAAAAGCTATCAAATTTTAGTAGAAGATTTTAACAATACTGACCTTATGAAGTATCTTAAGCACCAAGATAAATTGCTCAATAAAATAATTGAGCAAAATGAAGAAATAATAACTCTTTTAAAGAAGGAGGGAAAAAGTGGACATTGAAGAAAATATAAAGAAAATAGTAGATGAAGGCAACATAGAAGAAATGTACAAGCTAACAGATTTATTTGAAGATTTAGTAGAACAGCTACAAGAATATGATAAAGACTGTGCTAAAAAATATGAAATGAAAATCTATGTAATGGCAAATGGTAAGGTGTTAACTAGAGAGATGGCTGAAGAAATTGTACACAATATGAAACCTAGTGGAATGCGTTGGAGCTATGAAGAGTGCAGAGATATTCAAGAACAATATGGAATAGACAACATAAGAACAACAGATTTTTTTATTGTTATGAATAGTGCTTACAACGACCAAAGGAGTTTATTAGGTGACGATATAGATAGATATGTTAAGTATACAGTAAACTTTGTTGGAGATGAAGACGCAGTGCCAGAAAAGGTATTTGTATATTTCACTATAATACCAAGATAGAAAGGAGAAAGAAATGAACGATATGGACTATAGAGATTATAACAACAGGGACTACAGAAACTACAGAGATGATGAAGACTACAGAGACTATAGAGATTACAGAAACTATAGAGATGACTATAGAACAAGAGATTATGACCGTAGAGGTGGTAAGATAAACTATAGAAATTACAGAAGTCAAGATGTCTATGGTGAACTAGAAATGGCTTGTGAAGATATGAGAGAACAATACAGAAAGTTAGAAGATATA